>Ga0265338_10000136_pt1 | contig 135731 bp, 152 predicted proteins | sample 42126metaG_FD_193579 | JGI IMG/M metagenome (GOLD analysis project Ga0265338, IMG submission 193579) | Rhizosphere microbial communities from Carex aquatilis grown in University of Washington, Seatle, WA, United States - 4-21-26 metaG | ecosystem: Host-associated > Plants > Roots >...
GGTGTTGTGTTTTCTACATCAACTATCTGTGTAGCATTTGCCTTGTTGCCTGCTTCGTCAGTTGCTACCCATAGTACAGTAGTCTTGCCAAGTGGGAATGTCTTTGATGCGTTGTTGGTAAGTGAGACTACAGCAACATTATCAGATGTTGTTGCATTAACTAGAGAAACAACATTGCCTGCAAGAGACGCTGCCTTTATTTCGATATTTGCAGGTGCAGTAATTTTTGGAGCTGTAGTATCTTTTACAGTAATAATTTGAGTAGCATTTGCCTTGTTGCCAGATGCGTCTACTACATTCCATATTACAGCAGTAGATCCTAATGAGAATTCTTTTGGAGCATTATTTGTGATTGTAATTGGTTGGAGATCAGTTACATCAGGATTGCTCAATGATACGGTATTATTGTTCAATGATGTTGCTTCAATAACCATATTTGTTGGTGTTGTAATTTTTGGTGCTGTAGTATCAACTACATCAATTGTCTGTGCACCATTTGCCTTGTTGCCAGATGCATCAGTTGCAATCCATAGAATGCTAGTCTTACCGAGTGGGAATGTGCTTGATGCGTTGTTAGTTATTGTAACTGGTTGAATGTCACTTGCAGTAGCATTGCCAATTGGAACTAGATTGTCTTTTAGTGATGTAGCTTCAAAGGTGACGTTAGCTGGAACGGTTAGTTTTGGCGGAATTGTATGAACTACATCAACTACTTGGGTACCATTTGCCTTGTTACCTGCTTCATCAGTTGCTACCCATAGTACAGTAGTCTTGCCAAGTGGGAATGTCTTTGATGCGTTGTTGGTAAGTGAATTCAATATTCCATCATCAGTAACTGTAGCATTTCCAAGTGGAACAGTATTATTGTCAAGTGAAGTTGCCTCAAAGGTTACAGCAGGCGGTGGAGAGATTTTCGGAGCTGTCGTATCTACAATAGTTACTACTTGAGTTGCTGTTGCAGAATTTCCAGATTGATCAGTGGCAGTCCAAGTTACAGTTGTCTTGCCTAGTGGGAATGTTGATGGTGCATTGTTGGTAACTGATTGTATCAATCCATTATCAGTAACAGTAGCATTTCCAAGTGGAACAGTATTGGCAGATGGACTAGATGCCTCTTGTGTTATGGCAGGAGGAGCATGAATTATTGGAGGAGTAGTATCCTTGACTGTCACAACTTGTGTTGCGGTTGCAGCATTTCCAGATGTATCTATTGCCTTCCATGTTACAGTTGTTTTACCAATTGAAAAATACGCAGGAGCATCATTTGTAACAGATTCTACACCAACAAGATCATTTACTGCTGGAAGTCCAATATCTACAGAATTGTGATCTGGTGTTGTTGCTTCAACTGTCACAGGTTGTGGTGCTGTCAACACTGGAGGTGTAGTATCTACTACAGTAACCTTCTGAACAACCTTTGCTACATTACCGCCATTATCAATTGCGGTCCACGTAATCATGGTAATACCTAATGGGAATTTTGATGGAGCATTACTTGTAATAGAAGCAATACCACTGTTGTCTGTTCCAGTAGCTTGTCCAATTGATACAGGTGTCAAGATTCCAGTTGCTTCAATTGTTATGTCTGAAGGCGCAGTAATAGACGGAGGAGTATGATCATTTGGATCTAAGATTTTGGTTGTGTTTACCTGAGTAGTATTTTGAGTAACTGTAACTTGTTGTGTTGGATTAGTTATCTGAGTTTGGTTAACAGTTTGTGTTGATGGTGCAACAGCTGGAGTAGAATCTTGGACAAATTTCTGAATTCTATTATTGTTTGAATCTACAACAAAGACATTTCCATTAGAATCAACTGCTGTTGCTCTAGGATTATCAAAGTAATCAGCACCAGTACCTTGACTTCCCCATGATGTAACAGTATGACCGTTTGTATCCAATTCTACAATTCTATTATTTCCACTGTCTGCCACATAGATATTGCCTGACTTGTCTATTGACATGCCAAGAGGAGTTTGAAGATTAGCTCCAGTTGAAGAACTAAAAGATTGTAAAAAGACACCATCTTCAGTAAATTTTTCTATTTTATTTCCACCCGAGTCAGCTACATAGATACTTCCTTGTGAATCTGCAGCAACTGCACGTGGAGAAAGAAATTGACCATCCTCCAATCCACTCTGTCCTATACTTTGTAGGTATGTACCGTTACTATCAAATTTTTCAACTCTACTATTTCCAGTATCTACAACATACACGTCCCCACTAGGATCTACTGCTACTCCTTGTGGAAGTAGAAATTGGCCTGGGTTAGACCCTTGTCCTCCCCACTTTGTTACAAATTTACCTGTCATATCGAATTTTTGTATATCATTTCTTGCGTTGTCTAAAACGTAGATAGAACCATTGTTTACTGCAATACCTACAGGTGCATTGAACTGACCATCGCCACTACCTTTTGTTCCAAAAGTAGAGAGAAAGTTTCCATTGTTATCAAATTTCTCTACTCTTCTATTTCCAAGATCAGTTACATACACATTTCCTGATGAGTCAATTGATACTCCTTGTGGGAATGCAAACTGACCAGTATTTTGAAGTCCATAGGTACCCCACTGTACAGAAAATGAGGGAGTCGAGGTAGCCCAGGAATAATCAGTAAACATACTAGATAATACTAGTACTAGAATCCCAATTAGAACGGGGAAGGTCTTCAACAGGCACAAGTTGCAAGATACTAAAAAGATCTCCTAAGTGAGTAATTGTTACAACTTTTGTCAATTCTGGTAAATTAAATGGCTTGCTCACGCCTCTTTTGAGGACTGTACCATTATGGATACCAAGTCAATTGAATTGAGACATCCAAGACCTTTTGGGATTTGAGATGCAGTAACGACGATTACAGATATTATAAAATAAAAAAGATGAAAAAGAGATTTTATGGATTTTTGTATTCGTCTTTTGTCTGTCTAAGTATTACCTTTTCTCCAACGCCCCAGATTTCTGAAGTGCGAAAGATTCTAGAACTACTAAGACCTGCAGACACTTCTATTGATTCCAATTCATTGGTCTCAGCAGACATGTGTAGTCTTTTGATCTTGCCAACCTTGTGTCCATCGATGTCAACTACTTGAGAGTCGATTCTGATTGGTGCAGAAGATAGCAGAACTGATTCTTCTGTGAATCTGTCTACATAGTCACGTGATAGAAAGTGGTCCTTGTGTAAGCCTTTGTGAACTGTGATGCCCACAACCTCGAGAGTGTCGGTATTGATGTGGATGTGTTTTACAGTGCCATACTCTATTCCTTCTCTATCAATGACTTTTTTTCCTTTAAAGTCATCTGCTTTGATGTGTTTTCCTGTATATTCAACTTGTGTTGCCATACGGTCGACTTGTCAAGTCAGTTTATTGAAGGAGGTATCAGAGTTTTCAATCCAATCGGTTAAATTCTTTATAACCAAACTAATCGTGTGGGCATTCAAGAAGGAGCATTTAGAGCAGTACTGATTACCATCGGAAGAAAATCAGGTAAAGAACACGCAGTAGAGATTAGAGCAGTATTTCACAAAGACAAGTTCTATTTTTCCAGAAGAAATCCTGACAGTGATTGGTTAAAGAATGCGCTTTACAACCCAAATGTCAAGATTGAATACCAAGGAAATACCATTTTGGGAACTGCTTCGCTAGTAAGTGATCAAGAATTGTGTAAAAAAATATCGCAAATGAAATATTCTGACAAGAGATCAGAGGAAGCAAGAATAGTTTTACAAGTCAACCCATGTGAATAATCGTAGTCATACCACGTCGTTCATACTCTTGGCCATCTTTTGTTTCAATTACAACTACAGTAAACGAGATGACATCTCGTAGTTGAGACTTTTGAGCATCCATTTTTAGATGAATGTCCAACAAATCAGAATCGGTATCAGGGATACCTGATTCGTCAATTACAACAGGACTAGAAGAACTAATCAAGAATCTCTTATCTTTTTGATGCCACCCAAGTTTTACTTTGAATCCATCCCTTCCAACTGCTTTAACGTTGATGTCAATTATTCCAGGTTTTTCAAGCGTGTAACCTGACATGTTGTTTACAAAGATGCCTATTTGGAATGGATATCCGGCAGTGTTTTCAGCCATTTTCTGAATTCCATCGTTCATGACTATATCCACTCCTTTGATGGTAGTTGCAATCTTTGCTATCCAGTCATTTGTGCGCTCTACAATTGCATGTATCTGGGTACGTCTTTTCTTATCTTCTTCTTCTGGCAATTTGTAGTAGTCAACCCATGCAAGATAGTCACCGCTGATATCTTTGATAAACTGGATACAGGTTACCTTGTAATCATCAACACTTGATGCCCTCTCAGAACCTTCATCATATGGAACACTGTCCTTGTCCATTGGAAGCATGACCATATTCAAAATCTCTTGTAATTAAGTGGAACCTAATGCATATATGAGAAAATTTTTCAAGTTATATCTGTGAGTTTTTCCCAGATATCTAAAAAACTTCAAGAAGAATTAAAATCAAACAATCCACAAATTAGATTTCTCCTAAAGAAGAGTCCGGGTCTTGCATTTACTACCATCAATGAAATTGCAACAAGCATTGGAAAAAAATACAACATCAAGATATCACTCAACTTTCCCGAGAAGGGAAAGATTGAAGATTATGAATCATATGGAACTGAAAACATTGGATTTGTTTTCCAGAGAAATGCCAAATCATTTCAAATACCAAGAGATGCAATAAAATCAAAGACTCTGGAGATTTTAAAAAATATCCAGATACAAGATGCATACATGTATGAAGGAAAGGAAGGAGTCAGAGCTATGGGATCAAACTATAGATTGGACATATTGCCTGCCTCGCTGCATATTTGGGGTAAAATCAATGACGAGATTAGAAATTTCTGTGATTGGTTGTTTGAGAATTGTTATGAAGTAAAACCAGGTGTAGATGGAGCCTTTAGTGAAACTAGCTCATAAGTATACAAAAGATTTCCATAAGGATCGTAAATTTCAGATTTTACAGGAAGTGGCAAGTTGTCAACTATCCATACCTTGTTTACGTTGACTCCTATTCTATAGGATAAAAGAAATGCATTTGCAGAGCCAAATTTGAATGGCATTTTTCCAGAATCAGTTACTTTGAGTGTTTCCTCATTTTCACCAATGTATATGTCACCCCATTCAGCATCTTTAGAAAGATACTTGCTTTCAGTTGCATAATCCCTCATTGAGAATATAGATTGATCAAGAAGATCAACATATGGTTTTGATTCAGCAGATGTATCCACAAAGTCATAAACCAGACCAATGTTTACAGTCTGATCTATTTCCTTGGTATCATTACTAGGATCTATCTTTATCAACAGTTGTTGATTTCCACCTGAGACTGGAAGAAATTTCATGTCAGCAGAAAATTTTGTCTGGTTAAAAGAGACCTGGTACACCATGTCAGGGGTGTATTCCGACCCTTTTCCCATGTGCCATTGGCTTGCCTGTACTGGCTCTAGCACATAACCAAGTTTCATGTTAGCAAGAAATGGCCACACCAGTCCCCCTATACCAGCAATAATAATGACTGCAAAAATAATTATTATTCTTATATTTGGCATTGTTTCAACTAGTTTTTTTACAGTCTAGTATTTGATAGTCCAGGAGTTATTCGGACAAATAAGACTCCAAGACCAATAACAATTGCCATAATCATAAGAGAGCCAAGCGGGAATTCTGGTACCATTGCAGTATTATTCATTTGCATGGTATTATTCATTGACATGCTATTTCCAGAAGTTTGGTTTGCTGGCATACTAGAGCCATAACCACTAAATGCAGGCTGTGTTTTTACATCAAATTTCACTATACCTGCCATGCTAACATCTGGAAGAGAACCCTCAGAGCCAGTACCCAACATTGCGATTACTACATGTGTCATCGGAGTGGTTCCTTGCAAAACAGTTGTGACATCATCATCTCCAACTGGTGCAAACAAAGATGTCCTACCAACACTTTGTGCTATTGATGACAATTGTTTTCCTTGGTCATCTGTTGTGAATATATCATATTGAGTATTGCTGACTTTTTGGGATTGGTCAAAGTTTTGTTCAAATGATAATCTATATTCTATTGGACAGCCAAGATGAGGATTTGATGGACTATATCTATAATCAACAACTAGAGAACTAGTATCAGTTGTGGTAGTAGCATGTACTGAATCTTGTTGTAAATTTGGTGCTTCACACTGAGAACTAATCTTGGCTGCATTAGTAGAAGATATGTCAAGTACACTAGGTTCTGTTGGACTATTTCCTGTCGTTAATAGTTCCAAAGTATAATCAGGAGGTGGTACTCCCGTTGTAACATCTACATACACAATTGCCTTTACTGGAAATGGAACACTGGAATCTATCCAAATTTTATTATCAACACCTTTGTGCCATCCCACTACCCAGGTATCAAATGTACCAGCTCCTACCGTAACTTTTTCATGATCTACTGGACCAACAGATTGTCCACCTACGGAACCAGTTCTGCCCCAAGCAGGAACATTGAAAGTTTTTGGAGTGTCCTTGGTTGCAAAAGAGTCAAGCCAAGAGACGGTACTTCTGTAAACGCCGGTATAATCTGAAATATTAGAATCAAAAGATGTTGGATCTGGTGTTATTTTTCCAATGGTCATGACTCCTTTTTGTACAATGGAACCGTCAACTGCTAAAAGCACAACATTCCAACCACTTCCATCACTTGTCTCATTTTTTACCCAGAAAGTCATTTGGAACGGAGTACAGTTATGCCAGTCAGTCCAGCATACATTATAACTGAAATAGTCACCTTGTTTGAGACCCTTTCCAGGGTACCAAGAATCAGAAGCTGAAGTGGCATTTACGGATTGTAAAGCAAGAGGTGCGATCAACAGGAATGCAAAGATTGCGAATAAAGTATACTTTCGCATACATTTTCTAGAAAAAATGATCTAGTTAAATCTTTCAAATAAGCAAATATAGTGGATTCATTTTATTCCGAGCATGTGTGAATGTGAAAAAGTCCACATGTATGAAGTAGATTTTAAGCTCGATGGAATGGTAGTGGTTCCAACACACAAGAATTGTGGTGATGCCCTTAATGAAAAACAAGTAGACAAGTTCCAAAAAGAACTAGTCAAAACATGGGGCATAAAAGACGAGAACGAAAAGTAAATACTTTTAGTATTAAAAAATAAAGAAAAAAAGGTTCTAAAACCTAATCAGAATGAGCCTGCGTGTTCTTTGCATACTGATGCTTTGCAACTGCAGTTGCCGTCACAAAGACATGAGCCTTGCATTTCACAATCGCATTCTGTTTTATTTTCTGCGGATGAATCGCATCCACATGCTGCATCGGTCATACTTGGGTGATCTCATGCAGGGTTTTAAAAGTTATCGAAAGATCTCAATCAGGAGGTCCTTCCTATGACTGAGTTTTTAGATCCTCAAGAATTTCGTTTGTAGTTTGAATCAACATTGTTGCCTGATTATCAACCACCATAGAATCACTTTCTATATCAAGGCCTATTTTTAAAACATGAATAAATTCCGGGTTATGGTGGATTTTGTTACGGACTTTGAGTACGTTATTGCGATTCACATATCCAAAATAAAAGTAGCAATCTGACAGAAGAGAGTTTTCTACAAGATATTCATACTTTTTTTGTATAATCTCAGAATTTCCATTGTTTTCCACCATGTCAGAAAATCCAATGGTCGACTTGGCCATCCTTGAAAGTAATGATGTTGATGATCTTTCAATTCCTAGAATTTGATGAATTATAGAAAATTTTTGATTTATTTTATCTTTCTTCATGCTCCTCATGATTTCGAGCATGTGAGTCGGACTAGGTCTTTTTAGATTGAGAGAAAATATTGCGTCTGCCAAGAAATATGCAGCGCATTTTATCCATACTCCTCCAAAAGGATCGTTTGTTTTTACACAATCTCTTGCTTTGTTGGCAAAAATTCCCGCATCGACAAGACAGCTTCTAGCATGAGACATTGCAATCTGTTCCTTTTTTTCTTTTACTTTGGACAATAACATCCTAAGTGCCCATTGATTGTCGTTTATTACAGTCATATCTTGTAGATGATGCAAGATATCTCCATCAAATTCATCAAGAGAGTGATGATGTATCATAACAAGATCATCTCCTACACGATGAACTGATTCTCCAGATTTACCATCCATTACTAGTATATCATATTCACAACACTCAAAATTAGTTCCATCATTTCTACAACCTCCAAAACCAACAGAAAAATCAGAAAGTGAAAGAAAACTAGGAATTTGTTTTACATCCATTAGAAATTCAGAATAGAGATTTTGCTATAAAGTATCAAAGCTGTTAAAATTTACAAATCCATTCAAAGGCAAAACGTTCCTTTAAATTGCTATTCTTTTGGTTTTAAGCTAAGCTCCTGTGGTGTAGTCCGGCTAAGCATACTGCCCTCTCAAGGCAGTGATCCCGGGTTCAAATCCCGGCGGGAGCACTTTTCATATACTTTTCCTAATTTCCAAAATAGTCTGTCAGATATTTTTTCATCTGATACTGTAAAAGTACAGAGCCATCAGGATTTTCTGTCACTGAAACCCCACGAATTGAAAATACAGAATCTGAAAAATCTTTTTTCAAATCCATTGGAACATTCAATATTCCTTTGTATACAGACCCGTCATTAGTTGGACAAGTTACTGTTATAGATTCTCCACTTCCATAGGCAAGACAGTTATCATATGATTTTCCGTATTCTACTGGAAAACTAGATGAAATGTGTACTATATCACTAGAGTTAGTGGCTTGAGCCTCATCTGGTATCATACTGGGAGAAATGCCATGATCAGATGTGGAAACTAGTCCTAAAATTAGAAATCCAACTACTGTAACTGCAAGAAATGAGAGATGGAGATAATTTCTAGACAGAGGAGTTTTCTTTGAAACAACTTGGACAAGTAATGGTGTTTGTTGTAAAAGTGGTTGCTTTATGCAATACGGATGAGGCTGGAGTAAAGTAACATGATTGCACATCTTACATTTCTTTCTAGTGGACTTTCTGCAACAAGAACACAATGTATGATTTGTTAATTCTCCGCCGCAGGTTCTGCACGATTCATCAGGCATAAACATTCAAAAATTTTTATCATAATTAAGGAATAGGAAGAATTCGTCCTATGAATTTCTACCCAAGATTTAAATTCAAAAAATACAGTCTTTCACAGATTTACTCTACAGTAATTGTAGTGTGCAGTACATCAGTTAATGGAACTGCAGAAGTTAAGCTACTCCAAACAAACACTTCAACAGTGTATTGTCCAGAACTTTTTGGAATCCATACTTGAGATTCTGTAACGGTTTGGTTACTAGGAAGACCATTGCCAAGAAGTGAAGATCCTTGTAGAAAATCAGTACCTCCATTACTATCCATGACTTGAACCAAATAGGTGAGCTTTTCATCAGATGTACCATGGTTTGTAAGAGTTGATGAAACACCAATTTCTTGACCAATTTGAAAACTAGTAAGTGGTTGGCCAGATACATCCACCAAAGCTGGAGGAGTCAACGTAATACCGCTAGTCATTGCCATGGCAGAGTGTCCAAATCCAAACATGAGAACGGATCCTAAAAGTATAGAACCAAGTAGAAATAATCTAGTCTTCAACAGTTTGAGAAAACTGGAATAGCTATAAAATGATTACTTATGATTGATAAGTAAGACCCTGTGTCTTTGATGAAATATCACTTGTAATAGATTAATCAACAGTGATTCTTTTCACTACAATTTCATGTCCTTCATAAACATGTGAAGCATGATTTGCCTTTATTATCTCGCCCATTTTTTGATCTGTAAAGTATTTTTCGTTATACCTTCCTAGACTTTTTTTACAATTAAAGCAGTAAATCTCTTTAAATTCCATAGTACGAAAAACGGTTTTATCGTATTTAAGACTCTACCGGAAAATTGGGCTGATCTTTGTTTTGATAGAACTGGATTTTAGAAACTTTGTAATAAATCACTTCGCCTCGTCGTTCAATTACTGCAAGTACTGGCTCTTTTCCCATAGTAGTGATATCTTCAATTTGTTTTTGCAGTAACCCTATTTTCTCTCTTCTACCTTCAGTCATGCCAAATACAACATATTTTGCGCCTTTTTCTCCGAATTGTCCCCGCTCATAAACTCTAAAGTCAGAACCAAATCCAAATCCATCTTTTGCTACATATCCTTTAGTCCTTAGATCACGGTATATGAGAAATTTGGTAAAAGAATCAGGATCATTTTTCATACATTCCGTCATCATGGAATCAAAATCTACCACATATTTTCCTCGTAAAAGTTTGAGCTTGTCAACATAAAGCAAGTATAAAGATTCAAACGGCTTGAGAAAGAATTTTTTTTTCATCATTTCCCCAAATCCTTTCTGCTCCAAGTTATGCTGCATTTCTTTGTTGGATACAAGGACGTGATCTTTTACCAATAGTCCTTCTACCTTAGACTCTAATTCAGACATTAAGAGTCATGAAGCCATTAGCAATATAATAGATCTTGCACATTTTGACAGAATTTCAATATTGAGAAAAATCAGATAACATAACCAGAAAATGAATATGTATGACTAGAATATTTTGATCTAGATAGTACATAGAGCGTTTTAGGATCTCACCCTTAAAATATAGGACCTCAATAAACAAAAAAAAGTGTTATTATGCACGGAGCAAACTACCGCGTTGGAAATGGCCAACCATATACAAGAAAGAAGTACATCAAGGGTAAACCACAGATAAAAATTGCAAAGTTTTACGGAGGAAAAAGAGATGGTGATTATGATTATTGCGTACAACTCTGTTCTAGTCAAAAGATGCAGATAAGACACATGGCAATAGAGGCAGCTAGATTGTCTGCAAATAAAGCAATAGAAACAGTTACCGGAGAAACAGGTTACTATTCAACACTTAGGGTATATCCACATATCCTTCTAAGAGAAAACAAGATGATTTCAACCGCAGGTGCAGACAGATTGTCAGAAGGAATGAGAGGTGCATTTGGTAAAGCTGTAAGTTTAGCAGCACGCATTGAAATTGGTCAAGTGATAATGGAAGCACATGTTAAGAAAGAACACCTAGAGGCAGCAAGAAAAGCACTTCACGGTGCATCTGTGAAATTACCATGCACTCCAATGATTAAAGTAATTCCACTAAAAACTGCCTAGTCTGATTTTAACAGATTAAGAATTTCTTTTTGTTTCTTGTTTAAAATTTCAAGAAATTCCTCAAATTCTTCATTTGTCGGATTACGTTTTAGGATTCTCCTACATTGATAATAAAATGAATTGTATAATCGCCCTATTACAATTCCATAACCAAATGAATTAGAACTAGAATTTAGTTCATCTAATGATTGTGTGACTTTTAAAATTTCATCAGACTTGTCTGCAACCTCACTTATTTTCTGATTTAATTTTTCTTCGAGTTGTTTATCCATGATATACATACACAACATCGTGTTAAAAAATTGTATTCCAAACAGTATCCTTTAATAGACTAATAATTTCTAAATCGGTTAAGCGGTTGTAGTATAGCTTGGTTATTATGCGGGATTGCCAATTCTGCGACCCGGGTCCAAATCCCGGCAACCGCATTTACTTATGCAATCCCTTTCTGATTATATCTAATGCATTCTGAGCTCTTTCAGGTTTTGGCAATTGTATCATGAATACATTAGAGCTTCCATATTGCGAATTAGAAGACAATGCAAGCAAGGCATTTTCAGCCAACTCTTCAAAGAAATCTACTGCCTCATTTGCATATATGAGAAATTTTTCTTCAATGTTTCCGTATGAAAACTGCAATGTAATTCTGACAAAAACATGGCCAAGACCATCTTGTAATATGTTAAGATTTGTTTCAACAGAAACCGGTTTTCCTGCAATGACTTTCATCATATCATCAAATTTTTTTCCGTCTATGACAATACAAGGCACTTGTTTTCCCTCAAAATCAAATAATGTCACTTCCTTGTGTCGTTGAGAGAGAAGTTCGTCAAGTTCACTATTTGTCATAAAAGAAATGTGTATGTTACTTTTTAAAAAGATAGCCCAGGATCAGGTGGTAATGCTTAGAGTTTTTGCCAATAGTTCAATTCGCTCATTATCTTCTTCAGTGATTTTTTTGCCAGCATACTTGTTATTGAAATATATCAAATCTACCACTTTGGACTTGTCAATTGTCACAACTGTAGCATTGTATGGAGTTTGAATTTTTTTGTTTGTAAGTATGATTAGCTTGTCAACTAGAGCAGCTTTTGACATGTCTGAGATTTGTTCCAAGTCAGGAATGCCTAATTCATTAGCAATCACAGCTAGTCCAATTTTTGATCCAAAGTTATCTTGGTAAACTGCATCTAAAAGTAGATTTTGTTTCTCAAGTTTTTGTATTGCACCCATTTCCTGAGCAAAAACAGTTAAACTTTTTATTGCATTTTTGATCTCAGTTCCATTATTTCCTTCATTTCTTCGTATTGTCAAGAAATCAGATATTGGTATATTCATGATACTTCCCCGTACCCTAAGCCCAGGATATGACTGTCTTATTGCTTCATCAATTACTGACTCGTCAATTGTTTTAGAATTAGACTGGGTTGCCTTTTCCATTGCTTGATACAAGATGTTAATGACAGAACGCACATTTCTAAACTCTGTAAATTCATCGTACAAGACCTGGATCTTTTCATTCAATTCTTGTTGCTCTTCAGGTCCAAATTTACCATTCTTATCACTGTGTTTTATGTACTCTGTAACAATCTCAGCAAGTTCATCTTTAGAGTTTGATCCAGCCAAATCGATTTTGTAATTTGCCTTTTCTAGTCTATCAAACACAGATGGGTTGGTGTTTTGAATTTCCATGTAACCAGATGGTGTGGTTATCAACAATAGCACAGATGCTGGAAGATGTGCATTTATCACACCCTTGACAAATTCAATCGAGTCCTTATTTCCATCAAGTTCATCCATTTCAAAGATTAGAACTTTTCCCAAAAACCTATGAGTTAATTTAGATATGGACGACAGCATTCCAATTAGCGTCTCTAGATTTTTGATTTCATCAAATGAATTAGATATGATATTTTTAATCAAGATAGATTCGTGATAATCAAATTTATGGATTAGAAATGCAGTCAGGTTTTCTATTGATGCAGACTGTTTTCCAGATATGATATCCTCAGTCTTTTCTTTTATTGTCATGCCAGTGAGTTTATTTACAAACGTATAATCAAGCGCCTTTTTTGCAGAATTATCGCCTTGTTCTGCATTTTCTCTTAGATAATTCAAGAACTTTGATCGTAACTGTACAAAGAACTCATTGTCAAATCCCTTCAATATTGCATCATAGATTCCAGATACAGTTTTTGGCGAAATTGTAGACAAGTCAACATAGGAACATTCTGCATTGTGTCTGCCTTTGATGCTTTTGACATGCAACGCCAAGTGAGTTTTACCAGAACCTACATCTTGTACAACTGTAATTACACGAAAATCTCCATTTTCTGCAGTCTTGCCTTCTACTTTTCTATTTAGTTCCTTTATGCATTCAACTATGGCAGCCTTTGCCTCTTTGTGTCTTTTACCTCCAAGTATCTTTGCATCTTTTTCTGTTGGGGTTGGGCTACTGGGATACGGATTTAGATCTAGACTATATGGATACATTAGATCTTCCTCACATAACCATGAACTAGTCCGCGCATTACAATACCTTCTTGACCGCCTGATGAAATTTCATATCTATCTTGATGATTTTCTATCAAACTTGTTGTCATTTGATAGAATTTTTCTTTAGATAGATTTTGATTCTCACAGACTTTTTCTCTTATTTTATCAAATGGAATCCATCCAATAGAGGTCGAGGATTCATTTAATGAACTGTTAAAGACTCCTTCAAAATCATCATTTCTTGATACGTTTTCTCGTGGTGAAGATCGTTCCAATTCTTCTTGCAGTACATCAGTATGCGCCTTTACTTTTGCAATAGACTGGTTTACGCCTGCAAACATGTTAAGCATTAGTTTGAATTTTGGATCATTTTGCGTGACATGTTGAACGTAATTCTCTCTTGTCCAAACAAAGTATGCCACACCTTTTTTTTCAATAAATATTTGTTCATCTGCCTTTAATTCCTCAAGTATACTCTCACAGTCTTTTCCAAATGCTTTCTTCAGGTCAACCTTCTTTACTCCACTAATCCCAGAAGCGTTGATTTTCTCCAGTATTTCTCCTTTCACATACAAGGGTCCACAAAATTTTATTTAATGGCCAATGTGATACAGGATAACAATTTAGTGAAAAATTGTTATCTCCCACACAAGAACCAGGCGTTACATACAAGAAATACCTCGTAAACGCAGATCAGTCATATAAGGCACAATAAGATAATGTCTCATTGCAGAATGATGATTGGGTATTCTGATATCATTTGATGAATTATACCTGGGGTATCTGACTGCTTGAAAAATATAAGACAAGACTCAAGAATTAAATCCTAAATGGTGCAATAGTAGAGTCGTTGGAACCACAAAATGATCCATGGAAAGACAAACTTACCTCGGACCAATATTTTGTGTGTAGAATGAAGGGTACAGAGCCTGCATTTACTGGAGTATATCATGACACAAAGGAAAAAGGGATTTACAAATGCCTATGCTGTGGAACCGAACTATTTAGCTCCGAGACAAAGTTTGATTCTGGAACTGGATGGCCAAGCTTCTGGGAGTCAATTGGAGATAACGTGAAAGCAGAAGAAGATACTAGTCATGGCATGTTAAGAGTAGAGGTACTATGCAAGAAATGTGGAGCCCATTTGGGACATGTTTTTGATGATGGTCCAAATCCCACAGGCCTACGATATTGTATAAATTCTATTTCGCTGAAACTTGAAAAATAAATCAGATTACAGGGTAATAGCAAAGTTACCTCGTTATTAATAGTACCGTATGATACCGTAATATATGTTAAATTGCGAATTTTGTCCAAAACAGTTCTTTGAAACTGCAAACGGGTTGGTAGCAAAGACATTTCATGAAAGTCTTCACGATCCAGAATTAGTGAACCACTAAATCTGGTTCTTTTTTTGTACCACACAAAATTAAATCCTAACTCTTTTATCGGCTGCCCTCATTCTAATTTAAAGTGGCTAAAGCAAAACGTGCAGAATCAAAACCAAAAGATTCTACACATGATGTTGTCAAAAAAATGTCTTCAATTTCAGATGCTACCAAGACTCTAGCTTCTGAAGTAAAAACAATGTCAAAAATATTTGCAGAAAATCAAAAGATTCTAGTCTCCCTTAAAGATATGATATCATCAGTAAACTCTTCATTAGATCAGATTCAGAAAAACTCTAGACAAATAAACATAATTGAAGAAGATACACAGCGACTGTTTTCTGGAATGACTCAGGTCAAAGCACATTCCAACTTGATAGACAAAATAAATAGTCAAATAAACAAACTTCAAGACCACGTAGAGAAAATTCGAGACAAACAAGAATCCATGCCAGATACCAACAAAATCATGCAAAGTATTGCTGACAACTTGGATTCTACTAGAAACAATACCAAAATGATAATGCATGTATCAGAAAAAACTGAGAAGGTACGTGAAGAGATTAAAAATGTCATGTCTAGTTCAGAATCATTATCAAATATCACTAGTGAAATAGGAGAGTTACGAAAAAATACAAACGACATATCAACCAAAACACAATCACTTTCTAACATACATCAAGAGATTGAAGAAGTAAGGCAGAGTACTAGAGAAATAGCCTCAAAAACTGGAAAAATGTCAGAATTAGAGGATAGTATATCTAATTTGAAAGGCGAGATTGGTACCATATCCACAAAGACAGATTCCATATCCAGTCTTAGTTCTCAGATAAGAAATGTAGGTTCAGAGATTGATTCACTGATAAAGAAAACAGAGTCTTTGTCTTCGTTTGGAAATGACATTAGAAACATCAATTCAGAGTTTATCAATTTCAAAGAAAGCATGATAAACAAAAACAAGAATCTTGACGAAAAGATATCAGATTTTACAGAATTATTAAATAAAAACTCGGCATCGATATCAGAGTTTAACAAGAAAACATACGAAATTGCACAGCAACTAGAGGATGTTCGTAGTGTGACCCACAAGACATCTCAAAACACCTCACATGAGGTCATGGGTCTTCTTCGTTTGTCAGAATTCCAGTCAAACATCAGAATGCGCTCTGAATCAAAGTATGGTACACTAGAGGACATTGAAAAGATGACAGGCCAAACTAAAGACATGGTGAATTTGTTTGACAGAATTTCAATAGAAGTAGAATCAAAGATGCCATTACCTTTAGAAGTAAAACAATGGAGCATATCCAAAATTTTGGACTGTGTAGACAAGTGGGAGATACGATTTACAGATGTATTCAGACTTTTGATTACAGAACTTGGTTCTGACATTGTAAAAGAAGCAATCAGAATTGAACAGGTTCGGGATCTTTTTGGAATACGGGCAGTTGATGAAATAAGACGTGAACTAAATATTACTTAATCTTCATCGTCTTTGTCAAGGGCTTGCTTTTTCTTTTTCAAGAGTGCAAAGATTCCAATAATTACTGCAACCCACACAACACCGAACAACATGTTTGAGATACTGACGTACATGTACGGTGTAGCATCAAGCAAATTGAATGTTATAGTAGTAGCTTGAGAGTGAATGTTTAGCATACCGGTATGAAATGCTGCAGTATCTTCAGAAGTAGTTGAAACTTTGTCAAGTGTAGACGACATTGTACCAAGGTCTCTTTGCATCATTCCAAAGTCAGTATCTTGTGTAGGAAATATCCAAACAGGGTTACCAGATTTTGGAAGTAGTTGTTGGACTGTTTTGATATCATCACCAATGGTTTGAGGATCAGATGTGGCTTGGATTCTGCTTAAAATTCCTCTTGATTGATCAAGTGGATAAATTGTACTTCCATATTCCTCAAAGGCCATGAACACACCCACTGCAATTAATGCAATTATGCCTGCCAATGCTACTTTATAGTAATTATTTGCCATTTTTTCTGCCTTTGATTCGACTCTACCTCTTGATTTGCCTTTTTTAAATGTTGAATGAGAGATGCTAAGATATGCGATGTAAAGAAACCCAGCTACCTGAATTCCTATTATTGGCACAAATACCGGATTATTAGAAAATATTGCAACAAACATACCAACTATTCCATATACACCAAAAAATATCTCAAGAAGAGTAGTTTTTGTAAATGGAAGAGCATACGCCTTGTCCCTCCAATCATCATCATTTTTTATTATTCCAAACTTTGGTGTACGCAAAAACTCGTTTCTTTTTCCAAAGAGTGCATCAAAAACTGCTACCGTGTTATTGACAGACATGCCAGCAGAATAGACTATCAAATACAGATAGGAAAGTGTCTTTGACCGCCATTTTTTTGCATACATTTGTTGAATAACCAAGATGTATGCCACAGGTCCCATTGCCAAGTAAGCAACTATTGTAAGTGCAGGTAATCCACTTATCACATAGAGATTTATTTTTGAAGCCAAAAGTATTGGTAAAATTAAAAATTGCGCCAGAACTAGAGGATGTACAATATGTCGTGTAAGTTGAACAAATGCTTGAATTTTTGTGTCAACAGGTATTTTCTTTAGTGCAACATCACCAAGTAATTTTACTGCACATTGAATTGAGCCTTTTGCCCATCGAAATTGTTGTCTTTTTGCAGAATTCATCTGCACTGGAAGTTCTGCATCCACTACAATATCAGGAATAAAGACACATTTCCAACCTTTCATCTGTGCTCTATAACTCAGATCCAGATCTTCAACCAAAGTAGCAGTATGCCACCCTCCAGAATCCTCAATGCATTTGGTTCTCCATATACCAGCAGTGCCATTAAAACTCATAAAGAGATGCGAATTGCTTTTTGCTTTTTGTTCTACCAAGAAATGAAAATCAAGACTGAGTGCTTGAGCCTTTGTCAGAGGAGAATATCTCTCGTTAATATGGCCCCACCTGCATTGAACCAACCCAACATTTGGACTAGAAAAGTATGACAGGGCTTTTTTGAGAAACCAAGTAGGAGGAATAAAATCAGCATCAAAAATTGCAACAAAGTCACCCTTTGCAAACTTCATTGCATTTCGAAGTGCACCGGCCTTGTACCCTTTTCTGTCTGATCTTCTTATATGATGTATGTCAAATCCTTTACTTTTGTAGTCTGCAACTAGACTCTCAAGCAGATCATAGGTTTCATCAGTGGAATCATCTAGCACCTGAATACACAATTTGTCTTTTGGATAATCAAGTGCACAAACTGCATCCACCAATCTAGAAGCAACATATTTTTCGTTGTATATTGGAAGTTGAAGTGTAACAGTTGGAATTTCTTTTAGTTCAATGGAACGACTTTTTTTATGACGTCGAGCAACTACAACAAGATAGTAAAAGTTGCATGTATAGAGTGTGATTATCATTGCCATTCCAATGAAAAGATTCCAGAGAAATTGTGTTAGAGTATTAGGAAGAACATGTGTCAGCATTTGGAGTTTTTCAACTCTAGAGTCTTTATAGCCGTACCGCTAAAATTTTATCCTTTCTTGGATATTTTTATTGCTTGAACTGGGCATACGTTTTCACAAGCTAGACAAAATATACAATCAGGTTCTCGTGCCATCAATGGTTTTTTCTCAGAAGCTGGATTTCCTGCAAACTCGGCCCACTCGTAAACTTTTACAGGACATGCATCAATGCATGCACCATCACCTACACAGATATCATAATCAACTGAAACAAACTCTCCCCAAATTCCAAGTATTTCATTGCCCTTTCTTTGACCAAACACTTTGATCTTGTGACTAGATGGTGCAGTGAATGTTTCAACAACTTTGAGTTTTGATTTAAAGTCAACATCGATTGGACCAGGCTTGGCTCCAGATGGTGTCTCAAGTTCTTCAACTTGTGCCACTTGTTGTCCTGGTTGAGGAGCAGCTGGTTTTGGTTTTGGTTTTGCATTAGGAACTATCTGAGCTAATGGAGTCATCTCTTCCAATGTCTTCAGAGCTTGCTCTGGTGACATTTGTTTTATTTTTACATCATGCTCTAACATTTTATCAGCAAGAACACTATTTCGTAAAATTGTATCAATTACCATCTTTGCATTTGCATCAGCTTTCTTTCTGTAATCTTTAACCCAAAGACCATCACCATATTTTTCAATTGGGTATATCTGATAGATCATGTCTACCACTTCGCCAGTTACTATCTCAACTTGAACTTCAAGATCTATTGACTTGTATCCAGAATCATCTGGATCTGGCAAGTTCTCTTCTTTCCAGCGATATGTAGCATAAACTCTATCAGCAAATTTATCCATTTCAAAGACTTTTTTGAATCCAGAAACAATAGAATCAATTTCATAAGTATCTTCAAGTTTTATTGGAAGACGATAGAGACCAAGTTTGTAGCTGTGTAAAGGATAGACTCCTCTTTTGGATGTAGCCGATTGAACTGTATACACTTTATCCTTTAACAGGAGTGACATCTATCTAGTCTAATGAAAAAGAGTTTAAAAATGCTTCCTAATAATCAGGACAAGTCTCTTCTCGGATCTTTCGATATCTCTGTTCCATCTCAGCTGCATGTTCAAGTACGTTGTCAAAACTATACTTGTCCTTTGGAAAATACCATTTGATCCCTACCTTGTGTCCTATTCCATCCATATCATAGATCATCCCTTTGTCAGAATGGACATTGTATTTTTCGTCAATCGATCTTTGTTGCACAGTAAGACCGCGTTTAGTCTTGTCTTCCATTATAAAGTAAATTGGATCGTCAAGTATGGCATAGAATATACCTTTTTTTAGAATTGCTAGTTCTTGACCTGTTTCGTTATTTTTCGATGGGGTTTCCAATCATATTACCCCATTCAGTCCATGAGCCATCATAGTTTCTAACTTGAGGATATCCAAGTAAATATTTTAGAACAAACCAAGTATGTGAAGATCTTTCTCCAATCCTACAGTAACATATGACATCCTTGTCTGGTGTGACGCCTTTTGTTTCATAAATTTTCTTTAGTTCTTCAACTGATTTGAAAGTACCATCAATGTCATTTACTGCACTAGCCCATGGAATATTATTTGCATTTGGAATGTGTCCGCCTCTTTGAGCATGTTCCATAGGATATTCTGCAGGAGCAGTTATCTCGCCTGAAAATTCTTTTGGTGAGCGGACATCAACTAGAACAGTATCTTTCTTATCAAGTGCTCTTCTTACATCAAAGAGATATGCACGTAGTCCTTCATGTGGTGGTTGTGCAACATAGTTTGTTTTTTGTATTTGTGGTTCATCTTTTGTATATGATCTATTCTCAATCTCCCATTTTTTTCTTCCACCATTCATTATTTTGACATTCTCATGTCCATAATACTTGAATATCCAAAATACAAATGCTGCAAACCAATTATTGAAATCACCATACAAAATAACTTCAGATTGTGTTGTTATTCCATTTCTTGACAGTAAATCCTCAAATTGTGATTTACTGATGATATCTCTGGTTATCGGATCATTAATGTCTCGTTTCCACCAGATAAGACTAGCCCCCTGTAGATGTCCTGCCCTGTAAGCATTTTCAGGATCATAGTCAACTTCTACAATTTTCAAAGAGTTGTTACCTAGATTTTTTGAGACGGTTTCTGTATCAACTAAAACTTGTTGGGCATAATTCATTTTGTCTCTACACATTAAACTCAAAGGGTTCTTAATATTTTATACTCATCAGATGCTTTTTAAGTGAAATTAAAATTAGTAATTTCTATTGGAACTTCACAATGTTGCGCTAATAAGCAAAGTAGGTTCAAAGGACTCGGAAGATGCAGTAAAAAAAGTTGCAAAAAAACTACTTGCAAAAAAAATCAAGGTATACACTGTTTCACCGGGAAATGTAGATGGAGCTAAAAAAATCAACGATCTGGCAGATCTCAAGACCACAAAATTGGATTTGACAATCACTCTGGGGGGAGATGGAACAACTTTACGAACTTTTAGAGATTTAGAAAACGAGGTTCCAAATCTTGCAATAAATGTAGGAGGAAACAGAGGCATATTATCAGAAATAACACTTCCCCAAATTGATACTGCTATTGAACAAATTATTGCAGGTAAGGTTTTTTTTGACAAGCGAACTAGAGTGGTTGCTTCTTGTGGAGGACAAGATTTTCCTCCAGCACTAAATGAAATCTACATCAATAGACAGAACTTGACAAAGACATCATTGTTTGAAATCAAGTTTCAAAGCGATACAGTAACACAAAAAATGGACGGTGTGATTGTTGCAACTCCAAGCGGTTCAACTGGTCACTCATATTCGTTAGGAGGTCCAATTCTTCATGAGAGTTTAGATGTTCTCATCATAACACCAGTTGCTCCAGTCAACAAATTACCATCAATTGTGGTTCCTGATGAAAAAATTGAGATCATAAGTAACCACGATTCAAACATAATCATGGATGCCCAGGTGATCAAAACTGCTAGATTTGATGAAGTGATAACTATAAGAAAATACAAGAAACATGCCGTATTTGTCAGACTGAAAAAACAAGGTCTGAGACAGATGAGTAAGCTTGGTTTCTAGAATCTTAGATGCCACCTCATTTTATGCAGGAGTACCATTCTCTTCACAGGAGCAAGGATTTACAACTCCTCTAGTTTTTGAAGAGATCAAGCATATTAAAAAAAGTCATGATGCTGTGCAAACTCTAATTGATTTGGGTAGATTAAAAATTGTAGAACCGGAAGAAAAATTCACTAATATCATTTTGGAAAAATCAAAACAAACAGGAGATTTTTCTGAATTATCAAAAGAAGACATATCAGTACTTGCATTATGTGTCCAGCTAAATGGAGAACTAGTGACTGATGATTATACCGTATCAAATGTTGCAAGACATTTGAATTTCAAAGTCATTCCAATAATGACCAAGGGAATATTCAAGGCGTTGGACAGTGTATATTCTTGTCCTGCCTGTAACAAGAACTTTGAGAAAATGTCAGATTGTCCAATATGCGGGAGCAAATTAAGGAAAAAATCATCCAAGAGGAAGTCTTCTTCCAACCCAGTCGGCAAAAGAGCCATCATATAGCTTTACGTTGTCATATCCAGCCAATCGTAATTGAGTAAAGACATTTGAAGCTCTATGACCAAGTGCGCAGTAGCATACCAATTCTTTGTCTTTAGGTATTTGTTGTTCATCAAAAATTCTCAAGAGTTCATCTTTTTCTTTATAGAGTAAACCTTGCTCCCCCACACCATCAGTAAAGGGAAAAAGTATTGCATTTGGTATTTTTCCTGCCATGAACTCTTGAAAAGATCTGGTATCAATAATGATACATGTATCAAGTTTTTTGTAAAGTTCCTCTGCTTCAATTCTTATCAAAGAATTTATTTTTGGAATAAATGTCAGAGGTACAGGTTTTGAAATTTCTCTGGTAACTGGAAGACCATTCTTTTGCCAGGTAGCCATTCCGACATCAAGAATTTTTGTCTTTTCATGTCCAAAATATAAAAATGTCCAAGCTATTCGTGCAGCAGATGGATCAAAATATTCTCCGTATATTATGACAGTCTTTGATTCGTCAATTCCAAGTGAACCAAATAGAGTTGCTGCTTGATCATTATCAATTACAAGATTTGCACCATACTGGTTAATTTTCACAACTTTTTCAATTCCCAAAGGTTGAGAATTTGGAATGTGAGCATAAGAATATGGAACATTTCCACGAGAATCTAATATCACAACATCAGGATCATTGTGGTGTTCTGCCAACCACTGATACGAAGATATCAATTATTTGGCTAGAATCAAGATGACATATTTGAATAATACTTTCAGTTCATTTCATCAATTTTTCAAAAATAGAGAGTTATAGAATTTTGTTTATCTGTTATAGAATGATCATACTGTGAAAATATACACCAATTTTTTAAATCAGATCAGTATTGTATATGTAGATTGAATGAAAAAATTTCCTTAGTAATTCTTGAAGCATATGAACGTGATGTCGGAAAAGGAATTGCTCGTGTAAGTTCAGATATTATGAAAATAATTGATGCGTCTAGTGGAGACATAATAGAATTAGCAGGACATAGAAAAACAGCTGTTAAACTTCTCCATCTTTATCCATCTGATGAGAAAATGGGCACGATACGAGTAGATGGTCTAATACGAAACAACGTAGGTGCAAATATCGGTGATAAAATAACGATTAGGAAAATATCTTACCAGAGAGCGGAAAAAGTAACTGTTTTTGCACTAGAATCCATTCCTCCAATAGATGATAGATATCTGGTAGATGCTTTAGATACATTTCCAGTAACAAAAGGTGATAACATTATGATTCCTTATTTTGGTACCCATCTAACATTGCAAATCTCAAATACAAAACCAGATTCTGTTGTAGTTATTGATAAAAAAACTATTTTTCACATAGAAAATAAAAATCCCGGATTTATACTCATGGAATCTCTATTTGCACATCCAAAGGATGTTTCCAATTCTGAAAAGTTGGGTGCGGATTAGTCTAGTAACACATCACACATCATGCAATGTTTTTTGATCAGTTTTTTTTGCATCCTTGTTTTGTGCATCAAGTATTTTGCGTATCTTTTGAGCACGGGCATCGCCCATTCCATTTATTTTGGATAATTCTACAGACGATGCATTCAGCGAATTACTTGTTGAACCAAATTTTTCCAACATTCGTGTAGCAAGTTTTTCTCCAACACCTGGCAAGCTGCACAAAATTGATAGCTGTTGTTGTTTTAGATCACCAGATTTTCTAATTTTTTTAAGGAATGGTCCTTTTACTGCACCTTGTCTTGCACACATTGATATCAATAATTTTGCAGTATGGGATGCATTAGGAGTTGGAATTACTGGTATTTTAAAATCCAGTACAACAGAAGACATGGCACCATAAAACACTAGAGGATTTTCCGTAATTTTGTCTATTTCGTCAACATTTCCTTCTATTACAATCGCAGGATGCTCAAAGTGTTCTTTTAGTCTGCTACATTGGTCAAATAATCGCCCGTCAAAAACTGACGATATGAAATCACTAACACTTTTTCTTTCCACAATAGTTTCAGGTGCAACGATGTAATCCCCAACAGGCAAATTCATCGTCTCAACTTTTACACCAATTTGTTTTATAAGATCAGGAATTCCGCTCTTTCGTTCTCTTTCATCAATTACCATTCGGAGATCTTCAATTTTCATTAAACCATTATGTTTCTGTAAAATATTTTATTTAGGAGTATCTGTCTTTTGTTGTCCGGAGGGCGGAGCGCCTGGACTTCTCAGCATTTCTCGTATCTTGGCTTCAGATTCTTTGAGGTTTTCTTTTATTCGAGTTTCTTGTTTGGACAAAACTGTAAGTCTTGTATTTGCAAGCTCTTTTTTTTCTTCCAATTCTGAAACCAATGTAGTTTTGTTAGATTTGACAAGAATTGATCCTGCTGCCCTGTAAACAGCATCATCATCACTTGTCTTTTGTAAAACCTCAAGTGCTCTTTCAGTTTCCAAATGTTCTGATTCAAGATGTTGTTTCTGCATCATAATAGACTGGAGATTTTGTTGTAATTGCTGCATTCGACCTACTTGTTCTTGTAACCACGGAGGAATTTGTTGTTCGCCTGCAGACATGACTGTCTGACTAGCTGTTTTGCTTATATCTTTACCGATTCGATCGAGTCATTACTTGTTTGCACAAGTCTCAATGTAGAATTCAAGTTGGCACGTAGATGTGAAATTTCTTGTGCATCAATTGTGATTATGATTTTTTTATCAAGTGAGAAATTTGTTTTTGTAGGATTTTCGTCATAAAATTTGTTATCAGTTTCAATAGAGTGAAAAATTGATTTTGTTTTTTTCCCGGCAGCGATTTCTATTTTAGCATTATAGTTTGACATCGTATGCCAAGCCAGCTACTTTAAAATTGCATTTTTTACAAGCCCATATTCCTACTGCTTCTCTTCCAAATCTCTCAGATCCACATTCTGGACATTTTCTCTGTGCCTTTAGTTGTCTATGTACTGAAGTGTATTTTTTTCTTGGTTTGAGACCATATTTCTGGCCAAGTCCTTTGAGTGAAGCAGTCTTACCTTTTACCATTTCTACATCAACTTCTCAAATTGCTTCCTTATTTTTCTTCCTACAGCAAGTGCCATTTCAGAACACTGTAAAAGTTGTTCAGCAGTAAATCCGTCGCTTCCTCCCTTTTGTACAGCACAGATGTTGCCATCAGAATTGGTTGTAATTGTAATTCTTGCATCCATACAAGATTCCTCATCTTTAGTAGGATCAACAACAATATGGTCACCAATTCTTGCCATGGTGACAGACACAGGTAGTGTCTTTATCGGAGGTTTGGATGTCACTCCTTCAACTAGAACAGGTGCCTCATTTTGTATGTCATATTTTGGAACAGTACAGGAAAGAATACCAGCTACAGATGCATAAGAACATGCATCAAACAGATTTCCGCCAGAATCTATCACACTGCTATCAATGAACATTCCAATTACAGATTTATTTTCAATTAAAACTAGTTGGTGTAAATCAATCATTTCAGTTTCACGTATTCCCCTATCAACAACTCGGGCAAGTTCTATGACTTCTTCATTTGGTGGTCCAGGTTCTGCATTTGGATCTGCCAATGGTAAAATCTCTGCAGTACAGATTAGAATTCCCTTGTCTCCAAGATCTGGAAATGGTTTATCAGGCTGGATTTTTACACCGGTTATAATTTCAGTATCGCCCAGTTTTACTCTAGCAGAACCATTTGCCTTTGGAATAACTCCGGTTTCAATAATCAATGGTCTTTGTTCATCAAGTGCTCTACCATCAATTCTTTTTCCAGTTTTAAGGAGATCGAGTATTTTATCTCGTTTTAGTTGATCTAGTATTAGAGAATTCAATTTTATTGCTCACCGTTTTGAAAGTATTTTTCCATTAATGCTTTTCGTTGAACTTCATAAACGCGTTTGCAACCTACTAGAGCAGTTTGCATACATGTTTTGAATTCTTCTGGTTTTAGCATACCATCAAGCTGCAAAAGTGTAATTTTTCCCATATTTGGCATCAATGCAACTGGCATATCTGCCTGTCCTTCCTGATCTTCTTCGTTATTTACATCCAAGACTATTCTATCTGCAACCTTACCTGCAGCACATGCAGATACCAAATCACGCATAGGTATGCCTGCATCTGCAAGAGCAACTGCTGCTGCATCAAGTGCAGCACATCTTGAGCCACCATCTGCTTGCAGAACCTCGATGAATACATCAATTACAGTACGTGGATAGTCTTTTAGTATTACAGCAGGTTGTAATGCTTCTTTGATAACTTTGGAAATTTCAATTTCTCTTCTTGATGGAGCAGGATTCTTTCTTTCAGTTACAGAGAAAGGAGACATGTGATATCTACATCTAAGAATTCCAGAATCTGGATTTGCCATATGTTTTGGATGAACATCTCTTGGGCCAAAGACTCCAGCTAAAATCTTGTTCTTTCCAAATTCAATATATGCAGAACCATCTGCATTCTTTAGTACTCCAACTTTAATAGAGATATTTCTAAGCTCGTCTAATCTCCGTCCATCACATCTAATTCCATCTTCAGTCATTAATTGTGTCATTGTTTTCACCATCGGGTACCCCAAGCATAGATTTGACTCTTTCAGTCAAGTTCGGCGTATGCGCAAGGGCATCGATCATTTTCACTGCTTCTACTGCCTTTAATAATCCCTCGGAATCTTCGCAGGATATTACTATCCAACCGTTTTGACCTATTGTTATAATTGCTTTAGTAGCCATCTCTATTGTTTGAATCATAGAACCTCGTTTACCTATCAATCTAGGTACTTTACTTGGAGATATAGTAACTAGTTCACCTGAATCAATTTTTCCAAGATCCCTATCTTGTACTGTAAGAAGAGGATCTCTTGATCTATCAAAATTAGCAATTCTAGTTGCAACCAAATCACCAATATCGAGTCTTTGTTTTAGCTCATCTTTTGTAGGAGAATAATCCCTGCCAAAAACATCTTGAGCAGGTAAAAATCCAACAAAACATGAATTGATATCAAATTCCCAAGAAAGCGGTGATGTTCCAATCACTTTGCCAATGACCAAGTCATTGGACTTTGGCATATATCCCCCAGTGAGAGGAATTACTTTAACAGCATTTTCAAAAATTTCAGATATGCCAACGCATGTTGAAATCATTCTATCACCATCTTGATACACATTTTGTTCAGGTCGTAAGGGCCCAGTGGCTATTACATCGCCTGGAATAACATATCTTCTTTTTACGTCCATCATTTTGAAACCTCAATAGAAGCAGTACCTTTTGTTACAGAACCTAACCTATCCATTACATTTGCCCTTGCCGCCGCCGGTATATCTAGTATTACTTTAAGTGCACCGTTTGCTTGCCATTCTTCTTTTTTCAAAGTTCCAAATGACTTTAAGACAGAATAAGATTGGGCTGCAAATTGTGCCGGTACTAAAATTTCAAGAAGCATGTTTTCAGATTTTAAGGGAATTATTGAACGAAGTTGTTCAATTATTTCTTTGATCTGTTCATCAGTATTTTGGAAAGGATCGACTGATACTCTTGCGTCATCCATAGCTTGTTCTATTCTAAGTGGAGGATGCGGCAGATGTGATCTTGGATCAACATATGTTTTTGAGATAAAATCCACTATCTGTTTACGTTTTTCAGAGACCATCTTTCTTCGTTGATCAGTAGTAAGATTCAGATCTCCTTTTTGAAGCATCATGGTTGCAACTGCAGTTGCATCCGCAGTTTTGAATGCCTTCATCAATTTCTCGGTAGATGCCCTAGTACCTTTACTGGAATCAGAATAAATCTCATCTGAGATCAAGACACCTGAAATATCCTTGCGTTTGCCTAACTTGAATTCCAAGGCAGGATCTGGTTTTACCAATATCTCAAATTTTTCGCCCTCTACTGAAAATCTGACAATTGTTACTTTAGTGTCCATAATTGAGGTAATCATGCTCGGTATTTATCTATAGAGAAAAACTCGCTAGATTTTTATTTGGAATTTCAGTCCTTTTTCGTAAGCTTTGACTTCTTTAGAGATTGTACAAGAAAGTGGTAACACTATGGTTGTAAAGTTAAAGGGCATACCTGTTCAATACGCTAATGCACTCAGACGAATTTGCCTAGCAGGAATTCCTACATTTGCTGTTGATGATGTCATAATTATTGAAAATTCTTCAGTTTTACCTGACGAGGGAGTAGCTCATAGACTTGCAATGATGCCACTAAGAACAGATCTTGAAAGATTTGTAGAACCATCTGCATGTGACTGCCATAGTGAACTTGGCTGTAGTCGATGCAGAGTATTACTCATGCTGGATTCAGGCAATTCAGATACAACTCGTACCATCACATCATCTGAAATTAGTTCAGAAGATGAAGTTGTCAAGCCAGTTAGTCCCAATATTCCAATTGTTGCACTAGCTCCAAGTCAGAAATTAAAAGTGGAAGCATATGCAAGACTAGGTAGAGGTAGCGATCATGCCAAATGGAATTCGGCTACAGTTTCTGCCCTTACATCTACAAATAATCCTGATGAACACATTCTGACTATAGAGACAACAGGTAGTTTGACTCCAAAAGAAGTTTTACGCGCATCCATTGACGAACTCGAAAAAAGACTAGGCGAATTCCAAAAGAACGTAGCCACACTTGACTGAGCATCATATATTATATTTGGGTAAAAGTGGGCATTATTACACATGACTAATCAGATTGTTATTCAAATGGTGAAGACCTTGCGTGGAGCTTCCAAGAAAAACAATGCCCCCATATGGGAAAGATTAGCAGATCTGGCTTTAAAACCAACTAGAGCAAAGAGAATAATGAATTTAGGTCAACTTGATAAATTGGTGTCAGATAATGATGTAGTCGTAGTTCCAGGTAAAATTCTAGGAACTGGAAGCCTTTCACACAAAATAACATTATGTTCATTTTCAATATCAACTGCAGGTGCAAAAAAAATAACCCAGTCAGGCGGAAAAATATCAAACATATCTCAGATCATCAAAGATTACCCAACAGGAAAGGGAGTGAAAATAATTGGTTAAACAAGTTACCGAAGTAAAACCAGCAGAAAAGAAGGGTGTAGTACAACCACAGACAATCATAGTTGACGGAACAAACATGATAGCAGGTAGACTTTCATCCCATGTTGCAAAATTACTCATAAAAGGAAACAGAGTATCAATTGTCAATGCAGAAAACATCATGATTTCAGGAGATAGAAAGATGATCATAGAAGAATATAGAAAGTTCTTGGAAATTGGAAGTATCAATAATCCTAAATTTGGTCCATTCCACCCTCGCAGACCAGACACCATCATAAGTAGAATGGTAAGAGGAATGTTACCAAAGAACAAGCCATCAGGTCAAACAGCTTTGAAAAGATTGAGAGCTTATCTTGGTGTACCAAATGAATTAAGATCAAAGAAAACAACACAATTCGATGATGCTAAAATTAAAAGACCTTCTCCATATTATACAACTCTAGGAGAATTAGGTAAAATGGTTGGGTGGCACGAATAATGGTGAAATTAGAAAGCTATTACGCATCTAGAAAGACCGCACGTGCACATGCATATATCACAAAGGGAGTAGGTCGTGTAAGAATTAACAATATCCCAGTAGAAATGGTTCAACAAGAAGTAGCACGAGAAATCATGCTAGGCCCATTAGAAGTTGCAGGGGAATTAAGAAACAAGATTGATCTTTCAGTAAAGGTCAAGGGCGGAGGTTTTGTTGGACAGTCTTATGCAAGCGCAATTGCAATTTCAAGAGCCATGACAGGTTGGACAAAATCCAGAAAGGAACCAAAAGATCATCCACTTACAAGAACAGTAAGAGAAGATCTTAGAAAACGATTGAGTGAATTTGACAAGCACTTGTTAAGTGGAGATGATAGAAGAAAGGAACCAAAGAAATTTGGTGGCCCTGGCGCTAGAAGAAGAAAACAGAAATCATATAGATAGATTTGAAAGCTGTAATTTTGGCAGGGGGCCGCGGAACACGCGGACGGCCATTTACAGACTATATTCCAAAAGCAATGATTCCAGTCAATGGAAGACCACTTGTTTATCATATTGCCAAATATCTTTCCAAGTTTGACATTGTTGATGAAATAATCATACTAGGTGATTTTTCAGGCATTGGAAAACAGATAGAGAAATATTTTGAAAACCACACTTCGTTTAAAAAAACTATAAAATTTACACAAGATTCACAGAGTGGAACAGGAGGAGATCTTGTTCATTTAAGATCGTCCCTTGGTAAAAGCAAAGAGTTTCTCTTGTGGTTTGTGGATAACCTGTGCCCAGTCGACATAAACAAAATGTATCAATTTCACAAGAATTCCAAGATAGATGCCACAATAGCTGTGAGAAGATATAGAGAAGAAGAGACGGGATTTGCAATAGTTAAAAACGGAATAATTCAGGAATTCAAAGAAAAACCCACAATTGAATTACAGATGGCAGAATGTCTTGGGATATACATCATAGACTCTAAGATAATCAGTACAATAAAGACTAAAACCCAACGAAAAAAAGATCTGAATCTTTCTTACGACATATTGCAACCATTATCAAAGAAAGGAAAAATTGCTGCATATGACATAGGAAAAATCCAGTGGTTGGATATTGATTCACCTACACGTGTTGAAAGAAACAAAGAACTGGTTAATTCAATAATAAAGAAATTGGGCTAACTAGTTTTGAATTTGATCCTATAAAGTAAGATCAGTGATGCAATGCTTGTTACAAGTATTGATATTGCATACGGAAATTCTGGAATAGCTGTTTCAGATAGGCAATAATCTGGAACTTTGTCGCCATAAATTGGGGTCATGAGCGATAACGTGTCGGCAGACAAGATTGTTATGGTAGAATTCATATTAAATGGAACAGAATAAGTAAAAAAACAATCAGAAATAGTTTTAGCATATTCATTTGGAGTGATCTGCACACCATTTTCTATAACAGTATACACTTCCACATTACTTGGACCGTTTTTTACATTATAGTATGGAAAGTTTCTCGGAATTTGTATCTCAAATATACCATTAGATTTAGAATATGTATTTGCTATGAATGCATAATTGTGTACTTGGAACGTCCCAGTTCCATTAAAGATCACATATGGAATATTGAAGGTCTGATTAATTCCTGAAGGATTTGAAGGAGATGGCCCTATCATCATCTGAGATATTTTCCATTCTAGTCCTTCTCCAAATACAGGCATCAATGTTACACTTGTTAGAACACCCATAGTTACTAGAATAAAATAAAAAAGTGGTTTTAACAGTATCACCTGTTAATTTACATTCAGATCTGCTTGTATACTTTCCCATGGACTGTAGAGTGTAACATGTTGTGGATCGCCTGTCCATAATGCAACAGCAATTCCATAGAAGGAAACTTGGTTGTTCGCATTAGGTGGTGAAAATATTGGTGCTCCACTATCTCCGCCTTGACCACTGATGTTTACACCTACATAATTGAGTGTTCCACAGCTACTGCTTTGTGCAATTACGTCACCCATGGAAACAACATTTCCTTGTTTGAAACCATTGATGCTTTGCATGTCTACTGGCATCTGATACTGATTTGGATTAGATGCTACTTTTTGTGTAACAGTATACACTTGGTTGACGCCTCTATAGATTTGGTTTGCTGCAAATGTCTGTTGGAACCATAAGTGAATAAAGGCAGAATCACTATGTCTGGTACCAGATGGATTAGTCAAAACTGTTCCAGCTGTATTACCCTCTTGCATTATGGTATCTCCAATATGTCCACTGCATGGTAAACCAGCAGCAACACCATGAGCTGCCATGATAAATCCCTGAGTCCCAGCAGCATTGGTAGTCATTAAGCTTAATGTTGTACTACCTCCACCACTTTGTGGGTTTACATTATTTCCACCAACCATTGGATTACAAGCAACATTTACTCCAGTACATGAAAGGAGTTGAACATGACCTGATTCTATTCTCATAGGTACATCTCCTACTATCGCACGTAATCTTTTTTCGTACACATCTTTTGATAATGGAGATTTATCCGATATTCCTACTACAAGTTCTGATGTTCTACCATCCACATATGTTAGTACAACAGGAATTCCACCTTGGTTACTAACAGCAGTAGCAACCGCTTGTGTGGATACATCTTGACTCGGAATTAATTTACCTACATCATCCTTTGCGGTCTGCAGTCTTTGGTTTAGATCTGTATTTGGAGCTGCAACCTGAGCAAATACGGCACTCAAACTTGATGATGATGCCAACATTGCCACAAGAGACAGTCCTACTACAAGATATGTTTTTGTTTTGTTGTTTAAAGTCATTGTCCAGTACATTACAAACAAAGTAGTTAAGCCGCGCTCAGTCGAACTAGCTAGTGACACTGAGCAATGCTTAAATCAAAATAAACTGTCTTACTGAAAATTACTGGACTGCAGACTAAACATCAATGTCAAGTTCTGAAAAATAATATCAAATGTTGATTATTGACTTGTATTCCATAACATGATCGCGTAATTGTAGTATCATGGTAATCATTTCTTTTCCATCATCAGTCAATTGGTATTTGTGCTCTTTCCCATCAACCATGTATTGTACGTAATTCTTGATTTGTAGCCAATTCATGTATTTTTCAAATGAATTCCAGTCTGTTCTTGATACAAAGTGTAGATGGGTCTTTTTGATTGCATTACTCTGAGAAAAGGCTTCTGCAATACGTGCAAGAACCTGCGTATTTGGTTTGAATTCTTTGCTCATGAAGTGTTATTGTACCGGACTTTTTCTATTTAAGTGATCCGTAGATATGACACTAGACTACAGCATAACAATATAGAGGATGCATACTTAAAATAACATATCTGTACGGTTCATGTAATTACGGTAAAACATTAGATATTACACACAACATGCATGATCCTTTTTTAAACGGAATTAATGTTTCAAATCAAAAGTGTGAGATCTCTCATAGGTCACAATCTCATTTTCATGTAACAAGGTCACTGCAATATCATCAAGACCTTCAAGTAGAATTTTTTTCCAATGCGGTTCTATATGAAATGATATCGGTACATTATCTACCATAATTGATTGACTCTCTAGGTTTACCTCAATTTCAGATTTTGTTGAGAACAATTGTTTCAAAACCTCATCTGATACTTGGATTGGAAGGACTCCATTTTTGAAACAATTATTGTAAAATATATCAGCAAATGACGTAGAGATTATCACTTTAAAACCATAATCATCAAGGGCCCATACTGCATGCTCTCTACTAGAACCACAACCAAAGTTATCTCTTGCAAGCAAGATCTTAGACTCTTTATACACAGGATCATTTAAGACAAAATCTTTTTTCGGAGTGCCTTTCTCAAACCTCCAGTCATAAAACAAGTATTGACCAAACCCAGTTCTTTGAATTAATTTTAAAAATTGTTTTGGCACTATCTGATCAGTATCGACATTTACCTTGTCAAGTGGAGTAGCTATGCTTTTTATCTTTTTGAATGGCTGCATCCTAGTTCAAATCCAATTCTCTTACATCTACAAAATGTCCATTTATTGCAGCGGCTGCAGCCATCACAGGACTAACAAGGTGTGTCCTTCCCCCAGAACCTTGCCTTCCCTCAAAGTTTCTATTTGAAGTACTTGCACATCTTTCCCCTGCTGCTAAAATATCAGGATTCATACCAAGACACATACTACAGCCAGATTCTCTCCATTCAAATCCAGCATCCTTGAATATTTTATCAAGACCAATCTCTTCTGCATTTTTCTTTACAAGTTGTGAACCTGGTACAACCATTGCCCGCACTCGTGATGAAACTTTTTTTCCTTTTACCACCTTTGCTGCCTCTATCAAGTCTTCTAATCTTGAATTAGTACACGAGCCAATGAACACTCTATCAATTGCAATATCAGTAATTGCCATGCCAGCCTTTAGGGCCATATATTGAAGAGCTTTTTCTGCACCCTTTTCTTCCTCAGGATTTCCTTTTCCATATTCATCTGGGAATGGTACAGTACCAGTTACATCAGTTGTCATTGCAGGGTTTGTACCCCAGCTCACTTGAGGAGCAATGTTTTCTGCACCCAGTGTAAAGGACTTGTCAAATCTTGCACCACTATCAGTCTTCAAATTCTCATGCCAGAGACTAACATATTCATCATAATTTTGTGGAACATATTTCCTCCCGCTAAGATACTGGTATGTCTTTTCATCAGGTGCAATTAATCCAGCACGTGCTCCTGCCTCAATTGACATGTTACAAATAGTCATTCTCTGTTCCATTGTCAACTCGGATATTGTGTCACCACGATATTCAATTACAGTTCCAGTCCCCCCAGCAGTTCCAATTTTTCTAATAATGGAAAGAATAATGTCCTTTGCAGTTACAGCATGCGGATTCTTTCTCTTTCCTGAAATATTAATTTCAAAAGTTTTGGGCTTTTCCATCATTATACATTGAGTTGCTAACACATGTTCAACATCACTTGTACCTATTCCAAATGCAAGTGCCCCAAATGCACCATGAGTAGATGTATGACTATCTCCACAGACAATGGTTGTTCCAGGAAGTGTTATGCCTAATTCTGGACCTATGACATGCACTATACCTTGATTTGGACTGTGAATGTCAAATAGAGTAATTCCAAATTCTTTGCAGTTTTTTTCTAGTGCTTTAATTTGAGTTGATGATGTTTGATCTAGTATAGGTAACGATCTATCATTGGTTGGTACATTATGATCCATTGTAGCAAAAGTAAGGTCAGTACGTCGTACTGTTCTTTTATTGAGACGTAAACCATCAAAAGCTTGTGGAGATGTAACTTCATGAACAAGATGCCTGTCCACATAAAGTAATGATCTTCCATTTTCTTCTACAACAATATGAGAATCCCAAATTTTCTCAAATAACGTCTTTGACATTTAGATCATGATACTCAAGATCGGAGATATAATAGTATAAGATCCAAACTAGGGTTTGTAATTGAACAATCCGCCGGCTTCTATTATTTTGCCAATTAGTTCTGGAAAAGGCTTCATTTTGTAGGTCTTGTTCTTTGTTAGATTTTTAATCTCGTTTGTGGATATATCTACTTCAAGCGAATCAGTATCAGAGATGTCCTTGTATGCACTCTCGTCTATCTCAATTGGTAGTAAAAAGGCTCCATCTACTGCGTTTCGATAAAATATCCTTGCAAAAGACAGAGCCAAGACTGCCTTTATTCCAGAATAAGATAATGCAATCGGAGCATGTTCCCTAGAGGAACCACATCCAAAGTTCTTTCCTGCAACAATAAAATCTCCTGGCTTGACTCTCTTGTGAAAGTCTTTATCCAATCCCTCCATGGCATGTGTTGCGAGCTCTGCATAATCATGAATTTTTAGATAAGGACCAGGCAGGATTACATCAGTATCGATATTATCGCGTTCATATTTTATTACAGAGCCCTTCATTTGAGATCCCTCGGATCAGTTATTTTTCCAGTAACTGCAGATGCAGCTGCAACAAGAGGCGATGCAAGATATGTTTGGGATTCAATGTGTCCCATCCTTCCAGGAAAGTTTCTATTTGTTGTACTGATACAAATTTCATCTTTTGCTAGAACACCCATGTGAGCGCCACAGCAAGCACCACATGTTGGAGGTCCTACAACCACTCCAGCATCCATGAAAATTTTCAACAGTCCAGTATCCATCGCTTTTCTAAATATCGACATTGCGGCAGGCAATATTTCAGTTCTAATTTTTACTGTTTTTCCTTTCAAGATTTTTGCTGCAGCTTGTAAATCCTCTAGCTTTGCTCCAGTGCATGAACCAATGTATGCCTTGTCAAGTTCAACAGAAGACAAGTCTCTTGCAACAACTGTATTTTCAGGCGAAAACGGTTTTGCTACAATAGGTTCCATTTCAGAACTCTCGTATTCGTAAATTTTTTCATACTGTGCATCAGCATCACCATGAACTTCATCATATTTTGTAACTCCTCTTTCTGCAAGATATTCTCTTAATTTTTGATCCGGTTCCACTATGCCGCTTTTGGCACCTGCCTCTGTTGTCATGTTTGTCAAAGTTAACCTACTTTCAACAGACATTTCTGATATACCGGTTCCACCAAACTGCATAGTTTTGTATGCTGCTCCATCAGTTCCAATATCGCCAATTATTTTCAATATCAAATCTTTTGCCATCACATGATCTGGAAGTTTCCCATTTAGCTTAAAGTATAATGTCTCGGGTACCTTGAACCATATTTTTCCATTCAATAAAACATATGCAACATCTGTATGTCCAAGACCTGCTGCAAATGCACCTAGAGCCCCAGTAGTGTTTGTGTGAGAATCTCCTCCAACATAGACTTCTCCTGGAAGCACCATTGCTTCTTCATGAGACAAGGTATGACAGATGCCATACTGACCCATACCATATTTGAAATGCTTTTTGATTCCAAATTGTTTTGTGAAATTTGTTAATAGCACAACATTCTGTGCAGATATCTTGTCAGCTGCAGGTACAAAATGATCTTCTGCAACCCACACTCTATCAGGATTCCATACTTTGTCAATCACCATTCCTTTCTTTCTTAATTTTTCAAATACTGCCAATACTCCAGGTCCAGATACATCATGAACCATCACCTTATCCACATTGACAAATACTACATCCCCTGGCGAAACTTGTGTCTTACCAGAAGCACGAGCTAGAATCTTTTCAGTAATATTCAATAGTAAAAATCAACGTTGAAGAAATTAAAATGTTTGCAGAACGCTAAATAGTAATTACAATCTAAAAACAGACATGTCACTTACAGTTTTACCCATAAAATCCACATTGAAAAAAGAATCATTCTATTTGTTTGAGAGCATGGTATCCGATCTGGCAGATGCAAACATAGTTCCACAAAACGGTGATATCATTGTAATTTCAAGCAAGTATGTTGCAAATTCACAGGGAAGAGTTTTAGAATACAACAAGGTGTCATCTTCAGCTGACGCAGAAAAAATTGCCAAGAGATTTCGCATGAAACCTAGCATTGCAGAGATAATTCTTAGAGAATCAGACACAATATTTGGTGGAATTCCAGGGTTTGTCATCACATCATCAGATAATATCATGGCACCAAATGCAGGAATAGACAAGTCCAATACAAAAAGCGGAACACTGGTGTTATATCCAAATGAACCATATCTTGGTGCAGAACATCTTAAAAGAAAATTTCTGTTAAAGTATAACGTTCATGTTGGCATAATCATTGCAGACAGTAGACTGATGCCGGGTAGAGTTGGAACGGTTGGAGTCGCAATAGCATGTGCAGGCATCGAGCCTACATCTGATCTTCGTGGAGAAAAAGACTTGTATGGAAATGCTCTCAAGGTAACTTTTCAAGCAGTTGCAGATGATCTTGCGTCCATTGCTAATCTAAAGATGGGTGAGGGCTCAGATGCAACGCCATGTGTATTGATTAGAAATTCAGATGCAAAGATTACAGATAGAAAGATAGAAGAAAATGAGATGGCAATCTCGTACGAACAGTGTGTCTATGTTCGTGGACTAGGAACGAGAATTTAAAACAACTATAGTTTTAATAGAGTTAAAATGGACGCCAAGTTATGGTAGAGTTTCTTACTAGATATCCCAAGACAATGGCTTTTCTTGACGGCAAGAGAGACAAAGTCAATGTGGATACAAAAGGAGTAGAGCAGCTTACCATAGTTGTAAAGAAAAGTGTGGAAGAAATGCTAAAGATCTTTTCCAACGAGGGTTTTACTCATGTAAAGTTTGAACACAAGCAAGAAATGCAGATTGGCAGCGGTCTTTCATTGAAATTGAAAAAACCATGGGAGATGCATGTTAGACTTTTAGAAATGAAAAAAGGTCTTGTTGCAATCCAAGCAGAAGTAGAGGTTTCACGTGACTATCTGCAGCATCTTTTTTGTCAGAGAACTCCAGTATTTTATGAAATAGAAACACTATTGAAAAAACACCAGATCGAATACAAGATTTGGAACGAACGAATAAGAAAGTATGTCAGCACAGTTCTTGATAACTATAAAGTTAAACTTGCAACTCCAAGCTTTCCAGTATTAGCATGGAAGCCCATGGTATACGTAATTGCAACAATAGGTGTATTGTATACGTTCAAGTACATAATGACAATTTAGAACAGCGTTCAAACAATATTACTGACTAGCAAAAACTATTCAATCCTTTTAGAATATTATGTTATATATCAACCTCAAGTTCAGTACCATATCAGACATAGATTGTTCCTAAAAGTATCAATCTACTTGTTTTCAAATGGTAAAACCAGATATATTTTTTAGGTAATTTTGTTTCATAAAATTTAAATTTCTATTTTTCAAAACAGTATTGAAACGAAAACCGTGCGTTCTACAAAACCAAGCATCATCATAATATCATGTATGATTCTGATTGGAACATTTGTCATTTTACATTCCCTCCAAGCCTCAGCTCAAGAACCCCCAATTCCAAGTTGGGTAAGAGATACTGCAAAATGGTGGTCACAAAATCAAACTACCGACTCGGATTTCTTGCAGAGCATGCAATACTTGATTGATAACAATATTCTTCATGTTCCAGGCTCTAGCCTGTATACCCAATCAAACTCAATTGCTAGTAACATGTCAGATGTGTCAAACAGTCAACTTACTGCAAAACTAGATGATTTACAGATCAAGTACAATTCCCTTCAAACAAAATACAATTTACTAGTTCAACAAGTAACAAGTCTTGGAGATCATTCATCAAATACAGAAGATAACAATGCCACAATATCTGCCGTTGCGGTAAGCCCAGTGATTCAAAGCGATGGCTTTTTTGAAACTACATCATACCAAGGAGCGGTACTCAAAATTACAGTAGATGTTCGAGACGGCACAGGACTTGTTTTAGTAAATACAGCCATTCCAACAGGAGTAGATTTCCAGACTTCGGCAAAGACAGCAGTAACAGTGGCTCACAATGTTACTGGGACTGATCTATCCAAGAAAGATGTTATTTTCTCAATCAGTACTGGAAATAATCAAAACCTACAGGCAGTTGATGGAGGCAGTGCAGGGGGTGCCATGACTGTTCTTCTCATCTCAGACATACTTGGAAAATCCATAAACAATCAAGTATTGATGACAGGAACAATCCAAGCAGATGGAACAATAGGACCAATTGGTGCAGCAGCAGAAAAAGCAGATGCTGCAGGACAATTTGGTGCAAAGATCTTTTTGGTTCCACAAGGACAGGGCGTTATGTCAGTTCAGACATGCAGTCAGTCAAATGAAGGTCCAGTTACATATCAAACATGTACTACACAAGAAAAGCCACTTTCGCCTGCAATGGAAAGTAAATACGGAATGAAAGTAATTGAGATAAACACTATCCAAGATGCGTTAAAGTATTTCAATTCATCCTGATAATTCATACTCTCCAAGAAATGAATTTATCAAAGAATTTTCCAGAGTGAACCTTTAATTAGAAATTTTCATCATTAGCTGTAAATGAGCATATCAAAACTTCCACTTGTCCTAAAATTTTATGGCATTTCACCATGGGAATTGGAGGTTCTCTATAGCCTACTACATAATTTATTCAATGTACAAGAAGATCCTAACGCAGAACAAGAAGAAGATTTTACAACGATGATTGATGTTACATTCCCACTAGCATTCAATGATGTTTTTTTCAAACAGTTGGGAGTTGCCAGATGGGACAAGATGAAGGGCATCATAAAAGAGATGAAGAGACGAAGAGGAGGAGGAAAAAGTTTACGTGTGTACATAAGATTCAATGCAAATCCAAGTATTGTATTTATGATAGATCTTGATGAGAGGCATTCATTTGATACCGCTGTTGACAAGATAGATTTTGTGTTAGAGCTATTACCATATCATCTTGATCCAAAAAAAATTCCAAAATCTATCACACAAATCGCATATCAATTTGATGATATCACTGGAAAATGGAGCATTAGTGGTAATTCAGAAGATCAGACATATCACTTTTCAGAAAATGAATGGAAAATTACTTGATTTCTTTTTCCAGAGGTTCCAGCATAGAATGTAATTCACGATATTTTTTCTCAATAAAATCTATAGATTCATCCAATTTTTTGGATTTGCCATACTTGTATCGAATTAGCTCCCTGTGTCTCCAAAAGTTTTTTCCCTCTCCAACAGATAACGTGCTAAAATAATCAGGACCCTTTAGACTATCAGGGATTTTTATGTTATACGGAAAAAGAAATTCTGCCATAAACCATTCATCACCATCAGGATAATCAGAACCTGTATCAATGTCAAAAAAAAGATGCAAAAGATTTGTCTGCATCAGTCCGTCATCTCTAATTGTAGGATGTTTTACATTTGATTTTTTAAAATCGAGTTTTACAAGATTTGGTTCGAAATACCCGTCGATGATGGATTTTCGAAATATCTTGTTTACTTCTTCCAAATTCAAAGTAGAATTCCTCTTTTTACGAAGATGCTAATAACTTATATCATTATTGGAAATGATTATCCAATTGTTTCCATGGTACCACAAAATTGTCAATCAGATTTCCAGTTTATCAAGCATTTTTGATATGTCAGTTATCGACTTGCCAGCAGCAGAGATTTCTTGATAGGCAGGAGGGTTTTCAAGATAGTTTGGAATTCGTCCTGCCATTCTTTCATCATATGATTGGGCAATGTCATTTTTGTAAAATATTCCAGTTGGAATCTTTGCATCCCATTCATTAGACTTTATCAGGGCTTGAGTTAGTTTTTCGTTTTCTTCTTGCGGTGAATCAATATGCACGATTGGATCATAGCCTACATCTTCAAGTTTGTATATTCTTGGTCTCGGTCTATTTGTCATCTCATCAATGTTATCCATGCCTGAGAACCAATCTCTAGTATTGATATCGTTGTAAGTTGGGCATGGTTGCAATACATCAAGAAATGAAAGACCCCTATGTTTGACTGCCGCAATTATCAAATCTTTGAGTTGTCGTACATCATATGCATAACCTCTTGCAACAAATGTGAATCCACTTGCAATAGCTAATGCGATTGGATTTACTGATTGGTTAACATTTGGTTCAGGAAGAGATTTGGTTTGTAATCCAAGCTTGAGTGTAGGAGATGCTTGTCCTTTGGTAAGACCATACACTCCATTGTTAAAAATAAGATATGTCATATCGACGTTTCTTCTACCAGCTGCAACAAAATGTCCTGCTCCAATTCCCAATCCATCACCATCTCCACCTACTGCTACTACGGTCATCTCAGGATTTGCAAGCTTGGCACCTTGCGAAAATGGTAGTACTCTACCATGCAAAGTGTGAACACCATACACATTAAGATAATGTGAAGTCTTACCTGAGCATCCTACTCCAGAAAAAATTGCAGCCTTGTGTCTTGGAACTTCCATTTCTGCAAGAGCCATTTGAATTGCACTTACTATACCAAAGTCTCCACAACCGGGACACCAGTCATTATGGACCTCTGTTTTGTAATCAGCTACATTAGACACCATATGTTAACACCTGTTTTTTCTCCGCCTTGTTGTCGATAATTTTTTTGATAGAATCAAAGAGTTCATTACAAGTCATTGGTCGTCCTGTATATTTTAATATGTAATAGTCAACTTTTCTATCCAGATATTCATTAAGTAACGATCCCATTTGTCCTGACTGATTTGCTTCGATATCAATTATTTTCTTAACTCCTGAAAGCAATGATTGGACATATTGAGTCGGAAATGGATGTAATAGTTTGATTTGGATAAATCCGACTTTATAGCCTTCTTTATTGAGCATCTCAATGGCATCTAAAATTGGACCTTTTGTAGAGCCCCAGCTAAGAATACAAAAGTCAGATATGCCGTAATTTATTGCCTGATCTTCTTTTGGAATTCGCTCTAACGCAAGTTCCATCTTGTGGGCGCGTTTATCCATCTTGTAGATACGATTTTCCGGGTCTTCTGATATGTGACCAGCCTCATCACTTTCATCACCAGTATTCCAAAATATTCCATTTTCAAGTCCAAGTCTTGATCTTGGAGATATCCCATCTGGCGAGGGTGTGAATCGTTGATATCCAGGTGTTTCTATTTTTTCTAAAAGTTTTCCACGCTCTATTGTTATCTTTGTAGGATCAAATCTTTTTACGGTAGAAACTGTACTTGCAATGAATTTGTCCATCATGTGAATTACCGGAATTTGATAAATATCGGCAAAGTTGAAACATTTTGCAGTATCATAGAACCCTTCTTCGGTATCACCTGATGCATATACAATTCGTGGAAAGTCACCGTGTCCTGCATGTATTGCAAATTGTAAATCATCTTGTCCATGTCTTGTTGGAAGACCAGTAGAAGGACCACTTCGTTGATACAATGTTACTACAATTGGAACCTCGTTTATTCCAGCCCAACCAAGAGCTTCTGCCATAAGAGAAAAACCTGGACCGGATGTACTTGTTGAAGATCTAGCTCCTGTTAAAGATGCACCGATAATCATGCCAATTGCAGATATCTCATCTTCAGTTTGTACAACTAGCGTAGATCCAGGTCGATTGTTTTCTACCTCAAAAATTTCATTTGATTCCAAAAACACACTTTCATCAGATGCAGGCGTAATTGGATAGTATGATTGAAATCTGCAACCACATGCAATCTTTCCAAGACTTGTAGATTGAAAGCCTTGAGCCATCATGGTGTGTTCCTCTTTTGGAATTTCAGATAACTGATATCTGAATTTAGAATATTTCACTGTTGCAATATTGTAAGCATAATTTGCTGCAATTTTGTTCATCTCTGCAATCTCAGATTTTCTTGAAAATATCGATCCAACAGACTTTAACAATGTTTCCGGCGGAAGTCCTAGCAACCCAATTGATATAGAGACAGCAAGAACATTCTGCATACGAAACATTCCACGTAGTTTTGGATTCTTTGTCTCATCGGATAGATTAGCCAAAATTTCTTTGAATGAGACAGGATAGAGAGTAATCCCCCTTTCTTTGGCATCATCAAGCGACCCTTGAATGGTTAATGGTTTATTTTTTGATGAAAGATATTTTTTGAGACGTTCTTTGAATTGTGCATCAAGAGTATGAACTTCATCTATTTTAATTTCAGATAGATCAGTTTCATACACTATTGCACCATCATTAAAGACTGCATCTGCATGTCGAAATAATGTCTCAGCATCAAAGCCTACCAACATTGTAATTCCACTTACATTTGATCGAATTATTTTGTCAGAAACTCTGACTCCGAAATAACTATGTTCACCTTTAATATTAGAATAGTATTCTCTTTTTCCAAAGACCTTCAGACCACAGCCAGCACATGCACCAGCAAAGATATTTGCTGCAGTTTCAACACCGCCTCCTTGAGGACCACCAATAACCCAAGTAAAATCAATAGAGGACATGTTGGATCTAAACGCTCATCAAATATTAATAATGCTATAAATCTAGATATGAAAATTTATCCGCCGGTAGCTGCATCGAACAAAGCACATTCACATTTGTCTCGTTCACCACAAAATGGACAAACACATACACATTTTTCGATAGGATTCCTACATTGTACACAAATAGCGAATTCATCTTTGTGCTTCAATTGCATATTGATTACCAGGATTAATTATAAATGAGTTGTTGTAACAAAACAAGGTAATTCCGTGTTGAATCTTACTTGTTATCACCTGATTTTTTACCAGAATACGCTTAAAATTGCCACATACTAAACAAAATAGTTGAAGATTCTACTTACACGAAAACTTCATGATTTTGCCATAAAGGAGCTCAAAAGAAAATACGATGTAGAAATTCATACAGGGAGCATCCCAATGCCAAAAAAACTGTTAATATCAAAAATCAAGGACAAGGACGGTTTGATTTGCTATCCTTATGATATCATAGATTCTGATGTGATAAATGCAGGAATCAATCTCAAAGCAATTTCCACATACAGTGTGGGTTATGACCACATTGATGTCAAGACTGCTTCAGGAAGAGGCATCGTTATAGGATACACTCCAGAGGTACTGACCAGAGCCACAGCAGATCTTACCATGGCCTTGATGCTATCTCTTTTTAGAAGAATATCAGAGGGTGACAAGCAAATTCGGAACAATAAATGGAGAACAATATTTGGCCCATACGAGTTTCTTGGAACCGACTTGTACAAGAAAACTTTGGGCATATTTGGAATGGGACGAATAGGTAAAGCAGTAGCAAAAAGAGCATCAGGGTTCGAGATGAACATAGTATATCACAACAGAACTAGATTATCAAAAAAAGAAGAAAGAGAGTTGGGAGTGAAATACGCATCATTAGACAATATGTTTAGAATCAGTGATGTCATTAGCGTCCACACACCACATACTAGACAGACACATGAAATTGTGAATTTGAAATTATTAAACAAAATGAAAAAGACGGCATTTCTTATCAATACATCACGAGGTAAGATAATAAATGAAAAAGATCTTGTCATTGCACTAAAAAGAAAAATTATCGCAGGAGCAGGTCTTGATGTATTTCAAAAGGAACCAATTGATTCCAAAAATTCAATTACAAAGATGAACAATGTCATATTAACACCCCATAGTGGAAGTGCTACTGTAGAGACAAGAAAGAAAATGGCAGAAATTGCAATCAAGAATTTAGTATTGGGACTCTCAGGTAGAAAACCAATCTACCAAGTCAAAACATAACTAGTCACCACAATTTACAGATCAAAGTTTAATCAAGTCATCAGGATTCACTTTGATACAACTAGTACCCACTGGTTTCAGACCAGTAAAACTAATTGTTCCTTGTGGGACTTTACCTTCTTTTTGCAATGACTCTAATTTTTCTGTAAAGGTAGTTTTGTGTATATCACACGTTACTCCAACCATATATTCCCCATCATCTGATTTCACAGAAATCACAAATTCTGGTGGCATTGGACAATCTCGTCCTTTTTTCCTAATAGAGCAACGTTCCGGAAACATGAGTTTAGTTTTTTATTTTAGAATATTAATCTAGAGATACACTCTAGTTTTGCCAATATAGAATTTGATTAAAAAGGCGCCGGGAGAGAGATCTTGTGAATCAATTTAACACCCATCTTTTAAAAGGTCCAACTACTGCGAATAAACCATAAAAAATACACGTCTACGGCCTTAAAATTGCCAAATTGTGTCCTTCACGAAGGCATTTTGAATGGTTATTGACAATGATTTCGTTTAATCGTACCTCGGAGAAATATTTTTCATTATATCTACCAAAATTCTTCTTACAGTTGAAACAGTAAATTTCCCTAAATCCCATTTTTAATCACCCTGTCAACAGCTAACAATAATCCCTGAATCAACACTTGTGGTCTTGGGGGACATCCTGGAATGTAGACATCAACGGGAACAACCTTGTCAATACCGCCAGTTGTTGCATATGTGTCGCCAAATATTCCTCCACTACAAGCACAAGCCCCCACAGCAATCACAATTTTTGGATTGGGTGTTGCTTCATAGGTTCGTCGTAAAGCAATTTCCATATTTCTTGATGCAGGTCCTGTTACCAGCAAGACATCTGCATGTCTTGGTGATGCTACAAAGTGAATTCCAAATCTTTCAACATCATAAATGGGATTGTTAAGAGCAGCAATTTCAATTTCGCAACCATTACATGAACCAGCATCAACCTGACGTATTGCAAGTGATCTGCCAAACATTTTTTGAATTTTTTCTTTTAATTCATTTCCAATTTGTTCATACGGTTTTTCTGTAGAGATTTGTGGACTCGAATAATCAATCAGTTGGTTTCTGGTTTTTGTTGGCATGGCTGGTTTGTTTTTAATTTCAATTAATTTTGGCGTAGCTTCATTACAATATCCACACATGATGCATTTGCCATTATCCAAACCCATTGTATTATTTTCTTTGATTGAAAATAATGCCTTTGTAGGACAGATGTTCTCAAGTATCTTTTTCTGATCATTGGTTGGGTATGCCTTGAAAACTATACTTCCACGATAATTTTTGCTTTCGAAGGAATCAGATAGATTCTTGATTGTTTCTATGCCGTTTCCAACTATTCCCTTTCGTGATGCCTTAATCATAGGTCATTCCCCGAATAGGATAAATCCAGACTTTTATTGACTAGTGGAAAGTCAGGTACGATGTCATTTAACACAGCCTGTTCAATGATAGCCCAGTTGCAAAACGATGCGGTTCTAACTTTGTACCTAAATATTGAGTTATTTTCTCCAATCATAACCCAATGAAGCGTCTGTCCTCTATGAGATTCAGCATATCCAAGTGCTGAACTAAATGGTTCAAGATGCTCTGGAATACTTGTAAACAGTGCATCATTGTCAAGATCAAGTGTTTCCCTAACTACACCAAAAGAATCTCGCACTTCATTTACACGTATTTCAAATCGTGCCAAGGCATCACCAGTTCGTTTTTCCATCTCAATTTTGTGTTCCATTAGTTGTTGCGGTGTCTTGTGATTGTGCAAAGAATAACTGGCGTAAGGATGATCACGTCTTGTATCAATATCAATTCCCACACATCTGGCAACAACTCCCACCACTCCAAGTTCATGTGCAGTTTTTTTCGGTATTGTACCAGTTCCACGCAACCTGTCCATGAAAGACGATTTTGATTTTAAAAGGTCGATGATCTTTGTAAAGTCATCTGAAACTTCGCTTAACGTTTTAAGAATTAATTTTTTATTTTCATCGGTTATATTACACCACACTCCTCCGATCCTATTGACTCCAAAAAGAATACGACTGCCACAAAGTGATTCATTAAGCTGCATTAGTCTTTCCTTTAGAATATTCAACCGTGCAGCACCAAAAGGAAAACTAGCATCAGTTGAGATTCCAGCTAATGTTCCCACATGATTGTAAATTCTCTCCAACTCTGCAAAAACAGTTCTAATTTTTTTTGCTCTGTTTGGAATCTCTACTTGCGATATCTTTTCAATTGCTTGACAATACGCTGTCGAATTTGCCACCGACTCATCTCCAGCGATTCGTTCAGATAAAAATAAGACGTCATCAAGTTTCATGGACTCGGCGAGTTTTTCTATTCCTTTATGCGTGTAGAAAAGACGTGTTTCTAGATTGATTATATTTTCTCCCAAAATACTAAATCGAAAATGACCAGGTTCTATGATTCCCGCATGCACCGGACCAACAGGAATTTCGTTTATTCCCTCACCCTGTACTTTCAAGAACTGGTATTCTTTTTCTTGTCTTCCAAGCTTTGTCTCAAGTTTGAACTCTTTCCTCAAGGGGAAAATGCCGTCTGGCCAGTGCTCATGCAAGACTAGGGGTCTTTTATCAGGATTTCCAGTTGGAACTAGCCCAAACATGTCTTTTATCTCTCGCTCGTAAAGTGTCGCAGAAGGAACGTGTAATGCAATGCTTGGAAAAGAAAGATCTTGACCTACAGAAACGATTATAAAAATAAAAACATCTTCTTTTTCGAAAACATATCGAATTACAAAACCACCACCATTTTTTTGTTTATCAGAGCAAATTATTGTTGCAAGTCTTGCATTCAAATTTTTATAAATATAATCACAGATTTTTGGCATGTCATTTAATTCAACATTGAAATGTATTTCGTCATTGTTTTGATGAGTCATTGTTATCATTTTTGAAAACTTGTCTGCAATTTCTTTTGCATAATTTTCTAAGTTAGTTTTATTCATGCAAAACCTCCACTATTAATTATGGTTGATGCATTCTGTATCAGTATCTGCAATTGTTCAGGTATGTACATGCCAAGAATAACTACAAGTGAACCCAGTATTGCCATTGGAAGGATTGCAAGCTTGCCCATCTCAGACTTTTTCATTTCTGATAAGGGACTTCCAAAAATCATTTTGATTAGATGTCTTAGAAATACGGCAAAGGTTACAACCAGAAATAGAATTACTATTGATACTGCAACAAATTGTCCACTCTTAAAACCAGAACTTAGAATCATAAATTCACTTACAAAAATATTGAACGGTGGCATTCCTACAAGTGCCAGTCCTCCGATCAAAAATAAAATACCAGTAACTGGCATTACCTTGATTATTCCTTTTATTTTCGACATTGCCTTTGCGTCATATTTCTGACTAATTGTTCCGCTTGCAAAAAACATCAGGGGCTTTGCGATGGCATGATTGATAATCTGAAGTATTGCCCCATAGATTCCAAGCAGACCGCCAAAGCCTATGCCTAGGGATATCAAGCCCATGTGCTCTACACTAGAATAGGCAAGCATTCGTTTCATGTCCTTTTGGAAGTAAATTGATGCAGCAGCTATGGCAATGGAGACGACAGCGAGTATGATCAGAAGCTGGTTTGAAAATCCAGGTCCAATTGATACGCTGCTTATTATGTGAAAGCGAATTATTCCATAAAACGCACAATTCAAAAGAACTCCGGACAAGACTGCACTCACAGGTGTAGGAGCTTCACTGTGTGCATCAGGAAGCCAAGTGTGCATTGGTGCAAGACCAGCTTTTGTTCCAAATCCTACAAGTATGAAGACAAATGCAATCTTGACCAAATTAGGATCAAAAAGTTTTGCATTGTGCACCATACCAGTCCAGTTCATGGCATCTTCAGAAGGACTTGTATTGATATTTGCATAATAGAAAAATACGGTTCCAATAAGTGCAAAGGAAAGACCAACTGTTGCAATTATCAGATATTTCCATGCGGCCTCGATTGCATTTTCCTTAAAGTATAACATTATCAACAGAACTGATACAAGTGTAGTAGCTTCCACCATCACCCACATTACTCCAAGATTGTTTGCTATTGGGACTACAAGCATCGTTAGCAAAAATACATTGAAGCCTTGATAGTATCTTACAATGTGTTTGTCATCGACCGTGCCGTTGTCATATTGTCTTCCCATATAGTTTTTGGAATACAATGCAGCAACAAAACCTACAACTGAAATTGAAAGTAGAATTACTGCACTCAATGAATCTACATAGAACGCATTTCCAAATGCTGTAATAGTTTTTTGAGATATTATTCTTGATACTAGAAAGAGTACCTGAACCAGCATCAGAGATGCAGCGCATATGGTTATGATTCCAATCACTCTTTTCTTTTTCAAGATTGTTATAAGACATGCCCCAACTACTGGAGGTAGAAGAAGAAACAGGATTGTTAGATTAGATATGAGATTGTCCACTAGTCATCCCTCAAATTTTCTAGTTTGCCTACATCTAGGCTATCAAATGTACGGCTTATCCTGAAAAGCAGTATGGAAGAGATCAAGATGCCAACAAGAATATCCACGAATATTCCTATCTCAATTAGCAAAGATACGCCATGTGTTAATGCCATGGCAAAGAGAAATAGGCCATTTTCTATGATCAAAAGTCCTACGACTTGGCTTAGCACAGTTCTCCTGTTTACAAGCACAAATAGTCCGATGAAAAACTGGGCCATTGAAACAGGCAGATATGCGTTTACAATTTGATCAGCTTTGAACGGGATTTGTTGAATGAGAAAATATGAAAGTGCAACTAGCAATGCTGAAATTATTACTGATGCGCGAATGCTGACATAGGGATTGGTTTCTAGCTTGAATTCAATTTCTAGTTTTCTTGTTACATATGTTAGAACTTTGGGAATGATGATTGATTTTATTACTAGCGTCAGACCAGCCGCAATGTAGATTTCCCAAATACCTGTCACATATCCAATGATGGCAGTTACTCCAGAAAGTACAATTGATTGATATCGATATGCGTTTAGCCAATCCATGAATCCACGCGTTGCGACAATACCAAACGTAGCTATTAGCAAAATTGCGCCGGAAATTGTCAAAATGTCAAATTGTATGGTATCCATAAAAATCACTAAAGATAACAGAGAACAATTCCTATCATCGAAGTAGCTATTGCTATTGCAATCAGATCAGGTATCCTAAAGAGTCTCCATTTTGCAACAGATGATTCTAGAAAAGCAACAAAGATTCCAAATAATGAAATTTTTCCAATAAATGTCAAAAACCCTATTACAAGAGTTGATAACAAAATAGATGAGGAAATTCCCCAAGGAACAAAGATGTTTATCATTAGTGTAAAAAGTATTATTTGTTTGATGGATTGCGACCATTCCATCAAGGCTAGGCTTTTACCAGAATATTCTAGAATCATTGTCTCATGAACCATTGTAAGTTCAAGATGTGTGGCAGGATTATCAAACGGTAACCTGCCTGTCTCGCCTAGTATAATGATGAACAAGCCTATTGCTGCAAAGAGGATTTGAGGATGAGGCAAAAATGAAGAGTTGGAAGATGCTGAAATTAGCGTGCTCAGATTTGTTCCACCATATGTTATGGCCACAACAAATATGCTCAAAAAAAGGGCAGGCTCTAAAAGAGAAGATATCATCATCTCCCTACTACTTCCTAGCCCGCCAAAGGAACTTGCTACATCCAGACCTGCTAGCATTGTGAAAAATCTACCAAGTGCAAAAAGTCCTATGACAAGAATAAGATCACCCACTAGTCCAAACGGTGTATATGCCAAAAACACGGGAATGAAAAATGCTGCCGTTGTCATTGTTGTAAAGTTAATCCACGGACATGCTCTGAAGATCCAAGATGTTTGGTCCGATATGACTTCGTCTTTCCGTACTAGTTTTAACAGATCATAGTATGGCTGTAAAATACTAGCACCAATTCTTTTTTGTGTTCTTGCCTTTGTCTTTCGTATTATTCCGGTTAGCAGCGGGGCTAGTGCCAGTATGACAAGTACCTGAATCAATCCAACTATGACGGTTATCACACTATCCATTGTTGCTTAACCTCACAAACAACAAGAGTAAAACGAGTGTTATCATGATGTAAAGTAAGTATGCATTTATCTTTCCAGTCTGAAGCTTGCGCACTTTATCAAAAAAGAAAACAAATGAAGAAACTATGGGCGTGTAAAGCATCTCTTCAAAAATATTTTTTATCATGGTTTCAACTTTTACAGTCTTTAGTAGGTACGGGTTTTCGCCAAAAGATTCTTTCTCAGTTTGATTGTGCGGTTTGAAAAAAACTTTGAAGACTGCACGTATTGGTTGAGAAAGAGATGTAGGAGTATATTCCATCCTCTCATTGAGGCTACCAAATCCACAATCCCAAGTGCTGTATGTAGTTTTCTTGGTATGACCGCTCAATACCCGAATAAAACCAAAGATTGCAATCGATACTGATGATAATATTATAACAACAACTGGTATGGAAAGATTTGCAAAACTTTTGCCAGAACTATTCTGGACTGATATGAAATCAAGCGGACTTGACTGTTGGAAAGACATGTGAAATGCAGTAGATATCAATGATGTACCAAGATACGGCACAACACCAAACAATACACAGACGGCAGCAAGAATTGACATTCCTAAAATCATGCTGCGTGGAACTTCCTTGATGTTTACAATATTCTTGCTTCTTGTCTTTGAAAGAAAGGTCATACCAAACAGTTTGACAAATGTTGCAGCTGCAATTCCTATTGTCAATGCAAAAGGCAGACTAGCAAAAGCAATAGAGATTTGAAGTATTGTTGATGGAATGTGGTAGCTTGACAACAATGCTTGCAGTGTAAACCATTCACTGATGAATCCGTTAAATGGAGGAAGACCTGAAATTGAAATCGCTCCAATCAAAAATAACAGGGATGTCCACGGCATTTGTTTTACAAGACCGCCCAAGTGTTCGATGTTTTTTGTGTGTGTAACAGATACTACAGAGCCTGCTCCCATGAAGAGTAAGCCTTTGAAGACTGCATGATTGATTGTGTGATACATGCTTGCGACCAATGCAAGTACTGCGAATGCAGTAAGATGGAATGATGTAAAAACTACAGACAGTCCAAGGCCTACAAGTATTATCCCGATATTTTCTATACTGGAAAAGGCAAGTGCTCGCTTGATGTCACGTTCCACTACAGCATACAGGACTCCTATTATGGCAGATGCAGAGCCAATAGAGACCAAGAGCATTCCCCACCATGCAAAGTCAGGAGAGGCACCAAATCCGCTAAAATCAAAAATTGTTCTTATCATTCCATAAATGCCAATTTTTATCATAACTGCGGACATGAGAGCAGACACATTGCTGGGAGCAGAAGGATGGGCTTTTGGCAGCCATACATGCAAGGGAACCATTCCTGCTTTTGTTCCAAATCCAATAAATGCGAAAACAAATACAAGATTTTTTACAAGTAAAGGAAAGCCTGTAGAACCATGACGAAATGAATCAAAACTAAAACTTCCAGTCTGTACATAACCTAACACAAATGATGTAAAGATAAATGCGGTTCCAAGATGTGTCATTACAAGATAAGTCATCCCAGACTTGAGATTTTCTTCCTTATCATGATCATAAATCACCAAGAAGAATGATACCAATGACATCAATTCCCAAAATATTAAAAAGAAAAATGAGTTGTTAGATGATACTACAAGAATCATTGACAAGATAAAAATATTAAAAAGAAATCCAAAGGCCGATATTCTCTTTTGGATTTCATATTCCTTTGAATAGCCAATGGAATATAATGAAACAGCAAATGACACCAGTCCAATTATCAACATGAAAAACGCTGATATTCCATCAACAAAGATTTCAAGATCAAAGAGTGGGAGTATGTGTGGTATGACCAACTTTAATTGTGTACCCGTTATGATGCCAATTGAAAATACAATTGTAAAGATAGAACCAATCATTGAAGGAACAAATATCATTGGTCGTGCTAACCTGCTATTTCGTGATAGCAAACCAGATAATGCGCCTATTACGAAAAGCAGAATCGGAATTTGAAATAAAATAAGATTACTAATCATTATTGTCAGCCAGTGCAAACGCCCATTACATTTTTGAAATCATTTTTCATATGATGGATCTTTGAGGCTAAAGTCTCTCGTTATGCATTTAATTGTTTATGAGAAAAGGTATATGTGTATGTGTATATGTATATGTGTCAATGCAAGATTATAACAACACAGTACAATTACTATCCCTAAAACCCGAATATCTCAAGACATTCCAGTTAGCAGTACAAAAAGAGGAAGAGAATCTGTCAAACAAGCAGTATCAGGGATGGCAATGGTTTGATGTAGAGACCCACCCTGCAAAGATTGTGAGATTGGTTACAAGCAGCATAGTCAAAGTAAACTTCAAAGCTAGTAGTTCTACGTGTTATCTTCTTAAGAATAGAGAATCTGTCAAGCGGGCTATCAAGCGCTCATAAATATAGTAAGATAATTTATTCTCTACAAATTTTGTGAGATTATTGGTGAATTTCTACCAATCTATCTCACCATTAATTGATAATGAAATATCAGGATATTTAGAATTATTTTGAAAACCCATCATTTTTACAATTTCGCTTGAATGGAGCCATGCAATTTCTTCTGTAGTTTTATCATCAAGTTGGTCTAATCCCGCTACATTCAAGAGTTCTAGTGTTCTTTTTGGATTTTTTATTGCTCTTTCCATTATGCGTGTCGCAATTCTAATCTTATCTTTCGGATCCCAGTATTTGCCAAGCTTGTACTTTCCAGTCATTATTTCTGGTTTTATTTTCAATAAATTTACGCCACGTACTGTAGCCATATCGGATCTTAGAGATTCATATCCTCCTTCAATCTGATATTTTTCTATCAGTTTGTTCAGCACTTCCACCTTTTCTACATTATCAGTAACAAGTTGAGCATTGCCCTTGATTACCACACTAACATACAATGTATCTGTAAGAGAGGCATCAGTAGGAGGTTCAAAGAAATATGATGGTAAAAATGCTAATTCCTTATCAACTTCGAAGCCGCATTTTGGTTCTAATTGTATATTTTCATATTTTTCGCCTCGTGGAAAACCATGAACGTATAATGAATCATTACAATATATGAAATTCATAGGTGCAACAAATGGAAAGCCATTCTTGTCTATAGTTGCTATTCTACCGATATGTTCATTTTGTAAGAATTCTATTATCTTGTCTTTTGATTTGATCTTTGATTTTTCTCCGAAGTTCATAAATTATAATTTAGATTACCACGTTTTAAGAATTCCATCATGCTCATAACAATTGATGGATATTATGATTTCAATGCAAACCCCACTAAAGGATTCGAATCAGAAGTTCAAATCTATTCTTTGATTGTCAGTCCAAAAGCGAAAAATACTTTCTAAATCACATACACGAGTTCTGGAGTTCTCATGCTTCACAGTTTCAATATAGCGACAGGGTGGGCTTTAAAGTAAATTAAGGCGCCGGGAGAGAGATTTGAACTCTCGAACCCTTGCGAGTACGCGCTTTATGGTATATTAATTTCCAGGCGCGCGCCCTACCAGGCTAGGCGACCCCGGCATCATTTCGCCAATCATTTTCGTTGTGAAATCTACCATATATTACTGTAAGAACAATCATTTTACAAACAAGATTTCATTGCAAATAAGACAGACATCAAAAACAGTTGAAAAAATTGTAACAAACTAAACTATCCAGCCTATAGTTGTTAAAAGATACCCCGCTTGGCATACAAAACCATCAACTGGGTTTATGAGCAGATTATGTCAGTATGTTTATGGTAACAGATCGCTGCAGCATGTTTCCATTATCCAAAGATGCATTTGAAATTATTTTATATCGTCCCTGATACGTTTTGCTTCCATCTGTCTTTGTTTGATCCCACACAAAGTTTTTTTCTTCTTTTGGATCTAACTTGGAAATCACTTGTGCTGATATTGGAGAATATATTACTGTGCCATCAAGTTGTGCAATTTTTAAGCCATATGATGAATCTGCAAATGTGAGCGGTACTGTTCCCGAATTTATTATTCTGATATGAATTGGCTCACCTGGACGATAGTTTATTTTTTCAGGAATAATAGTGAGGGATGGTCCATCTTCATATACAAGTGTAGGAAGTTGATTTGCAATCTGCAAGAGATATGTTCCTAACAATCCAGCAGCTATCAGCCCTACCATGAAAAATATAGCTGCACCTTTTGGAATCAACTTGAAAAATTTAGGTTTGGTTCCTTTTTAATTGTTAACTACAGCCTTTGATCTCCAACTTTTTGGATATGTGTTTGGAGCCATGATGATCCTCTTTATCTTAAAGGCAAAACCTTTTGTATTTTCAACAATCTCATCTTCATTCAAGGTTGCTTCGGCGAGAGCCACAATTTCGCCCTTTTGTGTATATACTGCAACAAAATCTCCACTCTTTAGTCCAGGCGATATTTCAAGAATACCAGGTATTGCAAGCTGAGCTCCATGACACAAGGCATCAACTGCAGAGTCTCTTATCACGACAGACTTTATCTCACTCAAAGTAATTTCTATTGGCATCATTATTCTTCGTAGTTTAGTATCATCACCATTTTCTTTCCACAGGGCATATGCATCAACTAGGTCATGCATTTTTACCAGATTAGATTCCTCATTAAAGTGCCCCACCCTGGTTCTTCGGAGCTCAATCATAGTTGCACCTTCACTAAGAATTTCCCCCATGTCATAGAAAATTTTTCTAACATATGTTCCAGCTTCACATAAAATTCTAAGAAGTAAGAGTCTCTCTTTTTGTTCTATGACTTCGATTTCATAGACATGTCTAATCCTAGTTTGTCTGGATACTGCAGACCTTTGCGGCGGTTTTTGGAATATCTTACCTGTGAGTTGTTTAAGCACATCACTTAGCTTTTCTTTTGGTGGAAGTGTGTGCAGTCTTCCAAGAGCATGATATTCTTTCGGTCCAAGTAATAAAACTATGAGAGCTTTAGTAGCTTCACCCAGTCCTATTGGTAACAGTCCAGAAACTTGAGGATCAAGTGTTCCACTATGACCTGCTTTTGGGATATGCAATATTTTTTTTACCCAAGATACAGTCTCATGGCTTGTAGGGCCATTTGGTTTGTCAAGTAGAATAAAACCATATTCTAAAAGTTGCTCAATTGATCTTTTGTCATAATATGTACCATAGGCATCATTTGTGATGTCTTGGTCTACTACTCTAAGATTTTGTAATTGTTTGAGAGTCATAGTAATTTTTCACCGCATTTTTTGCTTGTTCCAGAACTTGGTCTGGCCCTAGATTATCAGTAGTTATTATCGTATTAAACACCGATAGATCATCGCCAAAATTAAAACCGTAAAGTTTGTGGTATAGAGTCTTATTTTCATCATATCGTTTTTTGACTATCTCAAGTGCATCTTGTATAGATATGTCATCTCTTGTTGTCATTCTTTTAGCACTATTTTCATGCGATCCTGCAAGCCAAATTTTAATGCCATCTTTAACTAACCAAGGTAATGTGTAACTTGTTATGATTACATCTTCTGTCAAAAATATTTTTTTCAGTTTTTCATCCACCTCTTTATCAAATTCAGGATTTCCTTTTCGTATGTTTAGAAAGTGCATTCCTTCTTCAGTATCCCAGAAATCATCTCTATCAGTCTTGAAGCCTTGATCGTTGGCCATTTCTTTTAACACATCACCTCCGCTCAAATATTTCAGATTGAATTTATCACCCAGTCCTTTTGCTATAGTAGTCTTTCCAATGGCTGGTGGACCAGAAATTATCACTGAGCGAAGCAATTTAGCTTGTATCCATTGTAGTTTTTGTAATTCTCATTATGATACCGCTGAAGGCAGCAGAAGAAAGGAAGTACCATGCCCAGAAATACAATTCGTTTACATGATGACAGATATCTGGATGTCCTGCAATTTGAGAATCTGCAACTTTGGCTGCAGTACAAGTCAATTCAAAAAATCCTCCAGGTATGAAGTTTAACGATATTGGTGATATTGCAACAGTATAGGAAAATAGCGGAGGAAGTACGAAATAAAACACAAGAATCAATGGGAGAAAAGTAAACATCATTGGCCTCATGTTCATTTGCATCACTTCCATGTTCATCTTGTTCATGTATGCAGATTTTTTGTTAAGCTCATCTGTTTTTGCTTGATCTTTTGACTTGAAGGCAGCCATCCTTTCCTTTTGCCAGGCTCTTGTTTCCTTGAGTAATCTTTTGAGTTTTTCTTGGTCAACCATCTTTCGTTTTATTATTGCATTAAGCAGGTTAAGACCTACAGATATGCCCATGATACCAAAGGCAGACGGGATCATTCCTTTTACAATGGGATTTGCACTACCTAATGGTCCTCTACTCAGACCAGGTATCTGAAGCACTATAGAATTTATGAAACTAAGAAATATGCTATGTTCCATTGTTATACCCCATTGCATTAAGAATACCTCTTGCCGCTTCATCAACTTTGCCTTCTGTATTAAGAACCATCTTGATTGGAGAACCACATAGTATTGAACAAGTTGACAACATTGCACTTGTGACATCAAGCTCTTTTTTTATCTCATCAATGGAAACAATATCTCTAGTTCTAGTTGTATCAGTCATCCTACGATTATAGATCTCTTCAGGTCGGGCAGTTATCATTATGAAACTGTCAGGATTGAGAATTTCTAAAACATTGTGTGGAAGTCCAGGATAAAATCCCTCTTTTGTTGAGATGAATGCATGTGTATCCACAATTATCACATCATCATCAATAGAAGAGATAGTTTTTGCAGCAAGAGATTGTAATTCTTTTTGTTGCTTGACAGAAAGTTTTCTGAGATCATCTCGATTTTGTACTCCTTTCTTTTTTGCTTCATCAAACATCACTGTTCCAAAAATTGATACACTTACTCGAATACTTTTTTCTTTTAATAATTCCACTACTCGTGATACAACAGTGGTTTTTCCAACACCTGGAATCCCCACAATTATGACACGCTTACTTTCTACCAAGCAATGCACCCAGGGTAGGCATTACTTCTTCGACTCTTTCTCGAACAAGTAAATTGTAATAGTTAATCAAGATATCAACTGTTAACAACATTCCTGTCCCTGATCCAAATGTTCCCAGTACATCAGAAGTACCAGCTAACAATCCCAGTATGATAGAACCAATTATAGTGACAGATGGAATGTATTTTTGAAGTAGATTTTCAACAGGTTGGTTTGAACGTCTAAAGCCAGGAATCTGTACCTCAGCATCAAGCAAGTTCTTGGCTGCACTTTTTGCAGAAAGACCTCCAAGTTCAATCCACAATCTACCAAATAAGACAACTATTCCAACCATGAATAGAATATACAAAACAGCTCTGGTTGGGTCTAATGCAACAATATCAAGGCCACGTGGTGCTGTAACATAGTAAAGTATACCTCCAGTAGGAGTGGATGGGGAAGTAGGATCGAACATTCCCAAGAAATTCATAAAGGGATTCGCATTTCGCGGGTTAAAGTTAGCCCACATTATTTGTCCCACAAATACAGCATTAGCAGTAAGTGCAGAAGCCAAAATTACTGGAATGTTGGACACGTACATCAACTTGATTGGATATACTGCAGAAAATCCTCTGTATTTTGTAGATACGATAGGTATTTCGATCTTGATTCCTTGTGTATAGACAAGAATCAGTAAGACTCCAACTGTTATGAGTAGACCAAATATGCCAGGTAGCTGATTAGCCCTGAAAAAGAGATTAGAAAAGTCATGTTGCAATGCACCATGTATAATATTTGCAAATACACCTACTGGACCTCCATCTCCTGCAGGTACTGGACTGAACAAACTCCAAACTACTTGTTGGGCCACACCTGCTGCAATAAACAAACTAATTCCACTGCCAAGTCCCCATCCTTTTTGCACTAGTTCATCTAGTAACATGATTATCACAGATGCGCCAATTAACTGTCCTATCAAAATGAAGATAGCTTCATGATTTGGCATTCTGGGTCCATAAACTGCCATTCCATACAAGGAAGATTCAGCTATGATTACTATGTAAGTAACAATCTTAGTTGCTGTTTGGTATAGTTCTCTGTCCTCTGGCTTTTTAAAATCGAGATGAAATATCTCAGAACCTTTCAAAAGTTGCATCAAGAGTCCAGCAGTAACAATAGGTCCTATTCCAAGTTCTATCAATGTACCTTGTTGTGAGGCAAAAATTACTCTGGCAAATGCAAGAAAATCAAAAGACGGGGTAGATGCACCATACAAGGGAGTCTGACCCATTATCATGTAAATGAACAATGCAATTCCACACCACATCAAACGGACTTGAAGTGAAATTTTCTTTTTCGGTTTTGGTACTTGTGGAATATAGACTTCAGCTTTTGAGATAATAGTTTTTAAAAAACCGGCAGAGGCTGTACCTTCTTCTGCTGTCAAGCTACTGCTTGCACCTCGCCACCAGATTGTTTTATCTTTTCTTCGGCGGAAGCAGAGAATTTTTCCACCTTAACAACATAAGCATTTTCAGTCTGTCCTCCTCCTAACAGCTTGTCGTAGCCTAGTTCAGTAAGGTCTATCAATTTCTTTCCACCTTCCTGTTTTCCAGATTTTGCAAAGATATCATCCAAGTCTCTTACGCTAACCCATTTACGGACAAGATTTGGATGTGGTGGGTGAGTGGAATCATGGCCGAAATGTTTCGGATCAGTCATTAGCATTCTTATGAAATGATGTTTGTGTAAACCAGATTGACCAAGTCCTCCTTTGTGACCACTTGCTCTGTGCTGACCGATTTGTCCCCAACCACAGTGTCTACTTCCTCGATATTTTCTTGTTTTTCTAGTTCTTGTTGGCATGTTACATCATTAGCCTCACTTGTGCTAGAAGTTCTTTGTGACTACCAAGAACTCCACCTTCTCCATACATCTTCTTGGTATTTCGTTTGAATCCATGTTTGGGCGGTGATAGAGCAAACCATGGTTTGAGTGGTTTTAGTTTAGATAATGTAACAGAACCTTCAGCAAGTGATTTTGCAAGTTCATCAGTATTTTTGAATCCCAATTGGGCCATATCTGCATCAGTAATTTTTTGATATCCACCCTTGCGTGCCTTTTTCTCTAACAATTCTTTTGTGGTGGATACATCAATTTCCTGCCATGATACATAATGCTTAATTTTATCAAGCATTCCTTTTGTGTTATCTTTTTCTGGAATTATTGTAGCTCTGAATCTTTTATCCAAGTTTAGAAGATCCATGGTAGTGTTTGCCCAGTAAGGAACATTGACAGTTCCCTTCATTCTAACTATTAAGAAAGCTTTACCCATATCTTCATTCAACCCTGACTAAATGTTTGTCTCAAACAGTCCAGAACAGCTCGTGATGTAGAAGTCATGGTGTTTGTTGACCCTGTACTTTTTGTCCATGCATCCTTTAAACCAGCTAATTTCAGAAGATTTCTAATATTTCCACCTGCTACAAGACCAAGACCTCGTGGGCCCGGAATAACTTCCACGGTAACACTTCCACCTCTTCCCCTGACTTTGAATGGAACTGAGTGATGTTGTTCACATCTACATTCCCAGCTTCCACAGCCAAGTTTTACTGGACTTACATTAAGATAAGCTTGATTTGTTGCTTTTTCAATTGCAATTCTCATTTGTTTTGATTTGCCTTGTCCTATTCCCAACCAGCCATTTTCATCGCCTGCTGCAACAAGTGCTTTGAACCTAGTATATTCACCGTTGGTTGTCTGTTTTTGAACAATTCCAACATCTATTACTTCAGTTTTAATTCCTGGTAATAATTTTTTAATAATTCCAGCTTCTTGAATTCTATAGCCATTTTCATAAATTTCTTTCATTGATGTTATTTTATCAGTTGCCACTAGTGTCCCCAATTTTGTTCTTGGAGTCCATATTTGCTCTGGTTCTCTTCTCGGTGGTCTTGATCTCTGTTCTGTTCTACTCATTTGGATTTAACCTCATTATCTATTGCAGATTTTACTTTATCAATTTCATTTGCAACTTTAAGATGCTTACCACTAATCCTCTCTTCAGATGGAAAAGTTTCTGCGTCTGCTGGCACTTCTACACCTGCATCTATTATTCCTTTCAATGCTGCTGCAATTCTTTGAGTATATTTTCTAGTACCAGTATAGAGTACTGCACTTTTTGTTCCACTTGCAAGTGCTTTCTTACCTGCAAGATAACCAGTAAGATATGCTGCAGGTATACTTTTCCTAGATCCCTTCCAGCCCTTATTTAGAAGCGATCGAGAATGAGCTGACGAAAGAACCTTGTCACCTTCCATTTCAGGTTTATGGATTTGTACAAGGGTATTTTCGTTGGATATCTGAACTGTGATAAAGTCTCTTCTACCCATAAGAAGATGTCTTCTTTTCTTATAGTTAGTCTTCTCATCCCTAGATCTACGTAATATTTGTGAATATGCCATCTGCTAAACCTATTTACAAAAAATTTTGGTGAAGCTCTTATAAACGTTAGACTCTGAGCAACGAAGCCATCAATGCTTTTTGCGCATGAAGTCTATTTTCTGCTTCATCCCATATTACAGATTGTGGACCATCGATTACTTCGCCTGTAACCTCTTGACCTCTTTTTGCAGGAAGACAATGCAAGAAAATTGCATCATGATTTGCTTTTTTCATTAAATTAGAGTTTACTTGAAAACGAGGTAGAAAATCCTTTGTCCTATCGGTTGCTTGGTGATGAATTGAAACAAATGTATCAGTTACTACGACATCGGCATTTTTCACTGCCAATATTGGATCGCTCAATAGTTCAATATCTATGAATTTTTTTGATTCTTTTATTACATCGTGATTTGGCTCGTACCCTTTGGGAGTTGCAATGCTAATGTCAACAGATGTTTTTGCACACCCATAGATCATAGAATTGCATACATTATTTCCATCTCCAATCCATGCAATTTTCAATCCCTCAAGCTTTTTCTTTTTCTCTTTAACTGTCATCAGATCTGCCAATATCTGACAAGGATGAAAAGAATCAGAGAGTCCATTTATTACAGGAACTGTTGAATTTTTTGCCAATATTTCTATCTCATCATGAGAATACACCCTAGCCATAATTACGTCAACGTACCTTGAGAGAGTCTTGGCAGTATCTTCTATTGTTTCACCACGTTTTAGCTGTAAATCATCTGCAGACAAATTGAGGGCATGTCCACCCAATTGAAACATTCCAGTTTCAAAGCTTACTCGAGTACGAGTTGAAGGTTTTTGGAAAATCATAGCAAGTGTTTTATTTTTTAGAAGGGGTTTTGAGATTCCTTTTTTCAAATCTTTTTTTAATTTTATAGCACTATCGATTACTCCAAGTAATTCATTTTTATTCAACTCATTTAGCGTGAGCAGATCTTTTGTTTTCACTTTCATTTCTTCATCCATCCAAATAACGAACGTTTCTTTATAGGCTTCTCATCGTTTGACTCTTCATTTGTTTCCTTTTCAGTTTTTAATTCAGATTTAGATTCTGTTTTTGGTTCATCTTTTTGTTTAGTTTTTGGTCGTCCGGCAGAAATCCACTGTCTAATATCAGATGCAAGTTTCCTTGCTTGACCATCATTTTCTGGCGGCGGTACATCAAATAGATCAGAGTATTTTTCAATATCTTTTGTAGATATTCCAGAAAATGGATCTTCAGATATTTCTTGTTCAGAGACTGGTTTTAGTTCAACTTTAGGTTCTGGTTTTAGTTCAACTTTAGGTTCTGGTTTTAGTTCAACTTTAGGTTCTGGTTTTAGTTCAACTTTAGGTTCTGGTTTTAGTTCAACTTTAGGTTCTGGTTTTAGTTCAACTTTAGGTTCTGGTTTTAGTTCAACTTTAGGTTCTGGTTTTAGTTCAACTTTAGGTTCTAGCACTCTTTTCTTAACACCTTCAACAACTTCTTCAGGACCAAATAGAGTTTCTAAAAACACATCTTTATCAAAAGATTTCAGGTCCTTGTATTCTTGTCCAACACCCAAGTAAAGAATTGGACTTGAGGTTACTTTTACTATAGATATTGCTGCACCACCACGTGCATCTGCATCACTTTTTGTAAGTATTGCTCCATCAAATGTAGTATAATTATAAAATTCTCTTGCTTGACTCACAGTATCATTTCCAGCCAATGAATCTCCAACAAATAGTTTGAGATCAGGATTTACTACTTTGTTAATTTTAGATATTTGATCCATTAAATTTTTACTAGTTTGCATTCTGCCAGCTGTATCAATGAGTATACAATCTATTTTGTGTGATTTTGCATAAAGAACTGCATCTCGTGCAACTGCAGCTGGATCAGATCCATAGTTTTGAGCAATAACTTTGATGTTGAGTCGTTTGCCGTGTTCGCTTATCTGCTCTATTGCACCAGCTCTGTAAGTATCAGCTGCTGCAATTACAACAGAGTATTTGTTTTCGCGTAAAAGATTTGCAATTTTTGCTATCGTGGTGGTCTTTCCAGTACCGTTAATTCCCATAAACGATATAATACATGGTTCTCCTTTTTCCTTCTTTTTTTGAATATTAGAGAGAATGTCCACATTTCCTGCTTTATCAAACATATCAGATATGCTTTTTCGCAATTCTTGTTTTACAGTTTCAGCAATAGTATCCTTGCTGACAGTAGAACCAACAAGTTGTTTTTTCAAGTCATCTTTTAGTGCATCAATAACTTCTGTTGCAACATCAGATTCTAATAGTGCAATTTCAAGTTCAAATAAAACTTCATCAATATCTTTTTCCTTTAGTTCTTTTTCTCCAAAACTTTTTGCGGCTACAGAAAATGCATTTCGTAATTTTTCAAACATGATGTACTGCCTTACTGCGTTGGACTATGGTTAGATTGTATAAGTCTGTTCATTTCATGTTGTCCCTGCTCAAGTTTCATAGATACTTCATGTCTCTGTGACGCAACTTGTTGTAAAACCATCTCAAGTTCCTTAATTCTAGATTCCATATAGTTTATCGCAGAATTCTTGTCTTGTTCTACGGAAGCTCCAGCACCGATATTTACAATCATCTTTTGTTCAGGATTTATTTTTGCTTTGACATAGACTCCTAAACCAATTGGTACAAGTGTTTCACAGTCAACATTACCTGTCATTCCCTTCATTGATTCTACCGCATTTACTGCTTCCTGTAAAAGTTTCATTACTGTTTCTTCGCGTTGTACCAAATCACTTAGATAAGATTCAAGGGCCTGCATCTGTTGCAATAAAGATTGAGCCTGTTCTTCACTCATTTGCAAAAAATTCGCTTGTTGGCTATAAATTCATTCTGAAAATATAAAACAAAAAGAAGAAAGGAATTATGCCTTTATCTTTGAGAGTCGGGAATCTACTTCGTCCCAGTTTATTACATTCCACCATGCGTTGACATAGTCTGCACGTCGATTTTGATATTTCAGATAATAGGCGTGCTCCCAAACATCTAATCCCATTAATGGGACAAGGTCCTTGGTACGTGGACTTGTCTGATTTGGCATTGTAGTAAACTCAACTTTCTTTGTCTGAGGATTGTAAGCCAACCAACCCCAGCCACTTCCCTGTATAGCAATTGTATTCTTGATGAATTGTTCTTTGAAACTGTCAAAGTTTCCAAACACCGAATTAATAGCTTCTTCTAAGCTACCTCCTGGTTTTCCACCACCGCTTGATTTCATACTATTCCAAAACAAGGCATGGTTTTCATAACCGCCTCCATGAAAATTCACTGCACCGCGAACATTTTCTGGAACTTGACTCAAGTTTGAAAGTAACTTGGGAAGTTCCATATTTTGTAGTTCGGGGCTAAGATTTGCCAATGCATTATTCAAGCCATCAGTATATGCCTGATGATGCTTTGTGTGATGAATTTCCATTGTTTTGGCATCAATGTGTGGTTCCAAGGAATCATACGAGTATGGTACTTTTGGAAGTTCATATTTTGCCATAAAAATTCCAAGTCTTTCTTGCAATTTATGGCTTTGGTTGCAAATGCATTTTATCTAGTCTTAATGCAGATACAATGTGATAGAGAAATTACTAATTTTTTCTCTTGCTTTAATTTTATGTACCATATATTTTATTTCATATTCCTATGAAGAAAAACAAAATCTACTTTCAAAAAGTCTACAATTAGTTGGCACCCAAGTTCCACAACAACAAGGCTTGAATGGTCAAGGAGTTAAAATTGGAATAATAGATACTGGAATAGATTTTGATCATCCAGATTTACATGGTTACGGACCATCAGGAAGAGTTGCAGGTGGATATGATTATGTCAACACAGATGAAAAACCAATTGATGTCAATGGTCATGGTACAGAGATTGCAGGCATAATTGGTGCTAATGGAAATTTTTCAGGCATTGCTCCAAAATCCCAGTTATTCTCATACAAGGTCTCATCAACTGGAGAGGCAGTCTCATCAGAATACATCATACAAGCCATCGCTCGTGCCATAGAGGACAAGATGAATGTAATCAACATTAGCCTCGGAGTAAATAGAACTAATGATGAATTAGAAACTGCAGTTGATGAGGCAGTAAAAAATGGAATTACAGTAGTTGCAGCAGCAGGAAACAATGGACCTGATGATAAAAGTATTGGCAGTCCAGGCAGAGATTTCAATGTGATAACAGTTGGGGCTTCGTACAACAATGTAACATCAAGTCTTGCAGCCACTCTAGAAGTTGGAAGCAAGCAATACGATGCTCTGCCGATGCTTGGTGTGAATGCTTTAAAAAATTCAATTGAAGGCAAGATGGTCTATGGTGGATATGGTAGAGTCAAAGATCTTCAAGGTATCAATGTCAAAGATTCCATATTGCTTGAACAACGAGGCAGCAATACAACTGGTGAGAAGGTATTTTTTTCTGAAAAAGAGAAAAATGCTGCAGACATGGGTGCAAAAGGGCTAGTGATATACAATAATCAAAGCGGAGTTTTTTTTGGTGAACTCATAGGGCCCAATTCAACTAAAGGTTATCGTCCAACGATTCCAGTAATTTCAATATCAAGAGAGGACGGTCTTGAATTAAAATCAATGTTGAAAAATAACATGTCGAGCAGATTAAACATATTTTATCACCCAGACTTTGTAGCACCATTTAGCTCACGCGGACCAGTTTCTCCATTTTATGTAAAACCAGATCTTGTTGCTCCAGGAGTTTATGTAAACACCACAACAATTGGTGGAGGATACAACTTGACTAGTGGTACCAGCATAGCAGCACCTCATGTTACAGGGGCAGTAGCAATATTATTACAAAAACATCCAGGTCTAGATCCATCATCTATTGCATCCATAATAACTACAACAACGGACCCCGTTACAGATGCTTATGGTAAGATATTTCCAATCAATGTTGCAGGCAGTGGAAGACTAAACATTACAAGAGCAAGTTCTGCAGATTTAATCATCTCTCCTCACAGCCTGGTTTTCAATCTCTCATATGAGAATTCTAGTGATATCAGAACACTAGACTTGCATTCAATTAGCAACACGCCCATCCCAAAATTAAAAATACAATTTTCATCTAATGAATCAAGACTTGTTTTCAGTTATACAACTAACAACAATACACTAGATGTGCAAATTACAGATAATGCACGAAACGTAGGTGATTACGACGGATTCATAACAGTTGATGATTCAAAAACGTTGTATCGCATTCCAGTTTTAGTACATGTTACAAAGGGAACAATAAAAGAAAACCAAAACGGTTCACAGATTAATTTTACAGTAGACCATCCAGATAAATGGTCATATGCAAAGATTTCTTTAATGAAGGCAGGCTCACAAGATGTAAAAACAATTGGAATTACTCCACAAGATACAAAGTCAATTACCATTTACAGTACAGGAGAATATTGGATTCAAGCTGATATCAAAGTTGGAAACAAAACTGATCATGCATATAAAATATTAATGATAAATCATGTTACAGCAAGTTATCCAGACATTGAGGAAATTTCACACATTCCAATTAAACAGATAGTGATTATTTCTTCCATCATAATCATTGCAGTTGTAGCGATACTAGTAAAACGCAGATAAAATTAGGTGTGGGGTCCAGCATCTTTTATTTCTGCTGACACATTTCCAAATTTTTTGAAATTATCAACAAACATTTGGGCTAGTTTTTTGGCAGATACATCATAGGCATCTTTGTCAGACCAAGTATTTCTGGGATTCAAAACCTCAGAAGGAACATCAGGACATGCGGTTGGAACATCTACATTAAAGACTTCATCATGTCTGTATTGCACTTTATTCAACTCTCCTGAGAGTGCAGCGGTAACCATACTTCTGGTATAGTGAATATTCATTCTTTTTCCAATTCCGTATGGGCCGCCTGACCAACCTGTGTTTATCAGATACACTATTGCCTTGTGTTTAGTAATTTTTTCTCCCAACAGTTTTGCATAAACTGATGCGTGTCTAGACATAAAAGGTGCACCAAAACATTCAGAGAATGTTGCCTTTGGTTCAGTTATTCCCCTTTCAGTACCTGCAAGTTTGCTTGTATATCCAGACATGAAATGATACATTGCACTTTCTTTTGTGAGTCTAGATATTGGTGGTAGTACACCAAATGCATCAGCTGTTAGAAATATTATGATTTGAGGATTTCCACCAAGACTTGGAACCACTGCACCAGGAATGTAATCAAGTGGATAAGCTGCTCTGGTATTTTCAGTTAAACTTCCATCATTGAAATCTGGCATCATGGTTTTCTTGTCAATTACAACATTTTCTAGAACTGCACCAGATCTTATTGCATCCCAGATTTGCGGTTCAGCGTCCTTGTTTAGATTTATACACTTTGCATAACATCCACCTTCAAAATTAAAGACGCCTTTATCAGACCAACCATGTTCATCATCACCTATCAATTTTCTATTAGAGTCTGCAGATAGTGTAGTTTTCCCAGTACCTGAAAGACCAAAAAATAAAGACGTGTCTCCATTCTTTCCGATATTAGCAGAGCAGTGCATTGGAAATACACCTCGTGAAGGTAAAATGTAATTCATTACAGAAAACATTGCTTTCTTTATTTCTCCAGCATATGACGTTGCTCCAATCAGCACAACTTTCTTAGTATAATTCAGAAGAATGAATGTGTCAGTTTTTGTGCCATCCACTTCTGGTGTTGCTTTGAAATCATTTAATGCAATAACAGTATACTCTGGATTGTGAGACTCTAGTTCAGAAGCAGTTGGCCTAATGAAGAGTTGTCTTACAAAGAGGTTCTGCCATGGATGATCAGTTATGATTCGAATTGATAATCGATGTTCAACATCAGCACCTACAAATCCATCAAAGATGAAGATTTCTTTATCTACAATGTACTCTTTCATATTTTCAAATATTTTATCAAACTTGTCTTCGGGGAATGGATGATTGATTTTACCCCAATCAACGGTATTGTGAGTTTGTTCATCATCAACTATAAAACGGTCATCTGGAGATCTTCCTGTATATTTTCCGGTTTTCACGGCAATTGCTCCACTTGCAGTCAAAATGCCTTCGTTTCTTTCTTCTATTAGATCAATGAGATTTTTGACCTGTAAATTTCTCTGTATCTTGGCAGGTTTTAATCCCATTTGCTCCAATTGAGATACAACGTGACGAGTGATCGTTGGTTCCAAATCCTCTATCATCTGGTAAGACGATTCCCTATGAAAATCCTTATTATCTCTTCGGATCCCGTGAGCCCAAGCAAGAAACGTATTTATTGTAAAATTTGATCAGAGTCGTATACATGCCAATCAACAAAGAAGCTCTTGAACTTAGGAAAAAGGTCGCAGAACATAGACCAGATTTTGTTAGACAAGAGAGCTGGAGATATGCAAGACTTGCAGAGACATGGAGAAAGCCAAAAGGTATGGACAACCATCAAAGAAAACAAAAGAAAGGATGGCCAGCTCTGGTACGAATTGGATACGGAGGACCAAAGATCGCAAGAGGATTACACCCTTCAGGATTTACAGATAATTTAGTTCACAATTTAAAAGATTTAGAAAAACTTGATCCTAAGAAAGATGGTATCAGATTTGGTCACGGAGTAGGAAAAAAGAAAAGATCAGAGATCATTACAAAGGCTATAGAGAAAAACTTCAAAGTATTCAACGCGAGAGTGTCAGCTAGTGGTAGTAAATCTTAAGTCTAAAAGACAACTAGTCTCCAGAATTCTTGGAGTCGGAGTAGGAAGAGTAAGATTTGATCCAGAATATTTGGACGATGTAACAGATGCAATTACTCGCGACAACATTAGAAGTTTGATAACTGCAGGAACAATTCAAGTAAAACCAATTGTAGGAACTTCAAAAGGAAGAGCACATTTCAAAAAATCCCAGAAACGTAAACGTGGAACTAAACAAGGTTCCAAAAAGGGAAGAAAGGGATCAAGAGTAGGAAAGAAGGAAGTTTATGTCAAGAGAATAAGAGCAATGAGACATCAACTAAAAGTATCAAAATCAAGAAAAGAAATACCAAACGAAAGTTATTGGAAATTATACAAACAAGTGGGTGGAAATCAAGTAAGAAACTTGGCTCACCTCCGTAGTTTGATAGAAGAAGTTCGTTCCAAGAAATAAATTCAAAATCTATAGATTTTATCTTTATCAAGAATTTTTCCTTTCTTGATAGATATTCCTTCTTTAGAAAGCATATTGGTTTTTACTTTCTCGCCCCATGCATAACCTCCAATTTTACCAGTAGATAGAATTACTCTATGACATGGAACAATAACAGGAAAGGGATTTTTGTTCATCATTCTTCCAATTGCACGTTGTCCATTTTTTAGACCTACTGCCTTTGCAAGTTCCGAATATGTTGTTACTTTTCCTTTTGGAACTTTCAAAAGTTTTTCATATACTTTGTGTTCAAGTTTCAAATTTTAATCATCTCTAGATCACTTGTATTTATCATCTCAACTATTTTTTGTTTACTCTTTCCAAGTCCACTCCAATCCACCAGTGCAAATTTAGCTTCATCATTTCGTTTCAATATATGATCAAAAAGATGCGAGTCCAGATTGTCAAGACCATGTTTTGGAATAACAGTACCTAGTGCAAAATTACCTTCAAGAAGCTCCTTGTTGAATTTGCGAGGATAATGAGTACCTCCAAAACAGATAGCTACATCATGTTTTTTTGGTGATTCGGACATTTCTTTCAAGACAATTTTTGCTACATTTTCACATAGTTTTGTATCAGTCCATTCTCTTTCAGTCGTACCTATTTCAATGAATAATGTAGGTTTGCTCAGGGCAGTAGGTCCATGATGCGTAGCCTCTATTGTTATGTCAAATTTTGAGAAAAGATCCCTTTGCTCCCATAATCGTTTCATGTATGACTTTTGCCTATGTGGATGAGGTACAGCCACCTGTCTTGCAAATCCACCAAACATGGCATCTCCAAAATTTCCCGTACTATGACAAGTTAATGCAAGTGCTCCACTTTCAGCAGCATGTTTTGATAAAAAAACATAGCCATCATAATGATATTTTTCTTCAAGCCAATCTGCAGATATTGCGGGAGTCTGTATTATTACAAGATCAAAATTATCTCCATGAAAAATTTCATCATCACTTTTTTTCATTTGCTTTGAAAGAAATGTTGCCATGTTAAAACCGGCAGGATCAGACTCGTATGCTACCAACAACTCCATAAAAAAATAATCAAGGTACTACTTTATTATCGTAGAGGAGTAGCAGGTTTGTTAACACACATAGAAAAAACATAATACTAAATATTTACTTTAAAATTTAAATAATACTAGTAGTATTACAAAAACATGAGAATAAGGCTAGATCCAAATGTAAAGCGCGATACAACATCAATCAAGATAGATCCGTTTGTATGGAAGGAAGCAAAAAAAGACGCCATAGACAGAGAACTTGATCTGTCTCAGTTAGTAGAAATTGCATTAAAGACATGGTTAGAAGATGAGGATCCTAAAAAAGTTAAAAATGAATTAGGTGAGAAATAGAAAAAATGTCTCATTCTATAGAATATGGAAATTCAGGTAAAAAGAAAAAGATGAGAATAAAAAATGAATGAGAAGATGACATGCAAAAATCAACAATCAAACAAGATATCTCCAAAATCTGTTGAGCCATTGAAGATACTAGGATTAAGAAGCAGAGAAGATCTCATAGAAGAATGGTTAGCCCTTAATCCAAAAGATGTGACAGATTTTGACCGAGAGGGAATCAAAAAAATTACCACCCAAGTTACCATAACATTTGATTTTGGCAAAGAAGAATACCTGTTAGCATTCCAGCCATTAAAGTAAGATAATTAAAGAAAAATGCTCCTTTTCAAAACATATCAGAAATTAGAACTAAAAAACAAGAACAAGATTCTCTAAACATCATACATGTTGAAAATGTAACAATTCATGTCCAAAATAAGAATTATAAGGACACTTTGGGAAAAGTCCTCCAATGGTAAAGATAAACCCAAAGCAGATGCTCAAGGACATGGTTAACACTATGAAACTTGCCAAAAAGTCCGATAAAGAGGACTATATGGAACACTTGAGACTGGTAGCTCTTGGAATGGCCACACTTGGAGCCATTGGATTCATAATTCAGTTTACATTTGCTGTTATCAATTTAGGACATAGATAAAATGGCTCAAGAGACAAAATCACACTTTTTTGCAGTTAGGACCACAGGAGGTCAAGAAAAGGTGGTTATGGGACTATTAGAAAATAGAATTAAACTAAAGAAACTTAACATACAATCAGTTCTTTTGTTAGAGAATCTCAAAGGGTATGTTGTAGTTGAGGCAATAGATGCAAATGCAGCATTTGATGCACTGCAAGGAATTAGACATATCAGAGGTCAACTAAGAGGAGAATTGACATTTAAGGACATAGAGGGTTACCTTGTAAAGAAATCTACTGTTTCAGAATTGGCAGTGGATCAAGTAGTTGAGATTATTGGTGGTCCATTCAAAGGTATGAAGGCCACAGTCACAAGAGTAGATCATGATAAAGAAGAAGCTACGGTGATTTTACTTGATGCACCATACCAATTGCCAGTTACTGTTGATGCAAATTATCTCAAACCCTCAACTCATTAGCAAGGATTAAATTTACATTTAAGAGGGAAGAAAAAATATGGCAGACATACAAACTGTTTCTGCACTAGTAACAGGAGGACAAGCCAGTGCAGGTCCTCCTTTGGGTCCAACTTTGGGTCCACTTGGTGTAAACATCTTACAGATAGTCACTGCCATAAATGAAAAGACTAAAGATTTTGAAGGAATGAAAGTACCTGTTACAGTTAACGTAGACAAGGGAACAAAGAAATGGACTGTAGAGGTTGGAATTCCTTCTGCTGCAGCTCTAATCTTAAAAGAAGCAGGTATTCAAAAAGGATCAGGAACTTCCGGAGCCACATGGGTAGGAGACATTTCACCAGATTCTGTTGTCAAGGTTGCCAAGTTGAAAATAGATTCATCTTATGCACTTAATGTAAAATCAGCATCAAAAGAAATAATCGGAACATGTCTTGCATTAGGAATCAAGATAAGTGGCAAGAATCCAAAGGAAGCAACTGCTGATCTAGAATCAGGCAAATGGGACGACAAATTCAAGTAAATTATTCGCTCACAGAATAGATTGGATCTTTATCTGTTTTCTGCAATTCAACAAAAGTTTCTGTATTTTGTATTCCATCTATCTTTCCTATCTTTTCTATAGCCACAGTATGTAATTCCTCAAGGTTCTGTGCTCTTAGTGTCAACAAGATATCAAATCTTCCAGTAACTTCAGATATTGCAACTATTTCTGGAGTTTTCAGTAATGCCTTGTGGATCTGATCTTTCAATTTTGGATCTCTGTTAACACCCATGGTTGCCCTCACTCCAATACCTATCAGAGATTCGTCAACTACAATTGTGAATTTCTTGATTAGTTTTTTCTTAACAAGTCGTTTTACCCTACTATAGAGAACAGATGTGTTGACACCGAGTTTTTTTGAGAGATTTGGAACCGATGTATTACCATCCCTGCTAAGTTCGGTAATTATTTTCATATCTAATTCATCGAATTTGTGCAACTTTGCGACTTGTTTTTATTACTATTTAATAAATGTAAGTTACTTTTCCAAAAGTATTCTTATTTCAAGACTAGCATCATTACAAGAAATTTTTACAATTACATAATTCTCGAAGGATTTTGTCGCTAAAGGATTTTAAATAGGCAAATCGGAATGCTTTCGTAATGATTACCGAGTCCCAGATAGCTCAAATGATAACAGATGCTAAAAAGAGCACAAAGGAGAGAAAATTCAAGCAGGCAGTAGAGCTAATCATGGTTTTCAGAGATATTGATGTAAAGAAAGGATTTGCGATAAATGAGACAGTCCAGTTACCAAAGAAAATGAACCAGTCATCTTCAATATGCGTTATTGCATCAGGAGACCTCGGTGTAAAAGCAAAGAGCGCAAATGCAGACTTGGTAGTAGACAGTGCACAAGTAACACAGATGGGATCAAACAAAAGAGAATCTCGTAAGCTAATCAACGGTTATGACTTTTTCCTTGCAGATACTTCAGTAATGGCAAATGTCGGTAAGACATTGGGTCAATTCATGGGTCCTAGAGGAAAGATGCCAACACCACTTCCATTTAATGCTCCAATTGAGTCAATATTGGAAAGATTTAGATCATCAATCAGAGTGAGACTGAAAAATTCTCTGTCTCTAGCATGCAAGATAGGCGATGAAACAATGTCAGACGAAGATCTAGTTGCAAATGCTCATGCAGTAATTGGTACAATCGAAAAGAAATTACCAAGCGGAGACAAGAACATCAAGAAAATAATGATCAAGACCAGCATGGGAAAGATCATCAAACCAATACAACCAGGAACAAAGTAACATGCACCAAAATAGAACAAAGTATCCTCAAAAGAAAACTCAGATGTACCAACAATTACAAGAGTTACCAAACAAGTACAATGTCATAGCACTTGTAAGAATGGAAAAAGTAAGATCTTCACAATTATTACCATTAAGAAAAAAATTCAAAGGGGAAGTAGAGATTGTCAGCATCAAGGATAAAGTTGCACAAAAATCACTTTCTACACTAAAGATTCCTGGAATTGAAAAACTTGCAGCAAATCTAGTTGGTCAATGTGTATTGATGTTTACAAACATGAGCCCAATCAAACTGAACATTTTACTTGGCAAGAACAAGATAATGATGGCAGCAAGAGGTGGAGACAAGGCAAGCATAGATGTAGTCATAAAAGCTGGCAACACCGGAATTACTCCAGGACCAATTCTCACCGATTTCAAAGAAGCAGGAGTATCAACTAAGATTGATCAAGGAACCGTTTGGATAACAAAAGATTCTGTAGCAGCAAAGAAAGGAGATACCATATCTGGAAAATTAGCTACTTTACTTAGCAAACTCGATGTCAAAGCTGTAGAAGCAGGCATAGTACTCAACTCGGCTTTGGAAGACAAGGTAGTTTACAATCAAGAAGAATTAACAGTTGATGTAGAGCAATACAGAACCGCATTTGCCCAAGCACACCAAGAAGCATTATCACTATCCATAGAGATAGGATATGTAACCAAAGAAAACGTCAACATGATACTTGGCAAGGCTGCTCAACAAGCAAGATCACTTGCAATAGAAGCAGGTTTCCTTACTGACGACACAAAGGAAGCAACAATACAGAGAGCAGAGGGTCAAGCAAAGGCATTATCTGGCAAACTAAAGGGTTACAGCCCTCAATAGACTAGCAAATAATATTTTAGCGTACTTTGGGCAAATTCCAATTGTATTTCATTGCAACTAGTCGTAAAATAGTTGTAACCAGTATTGCGCCAATTGTTGCTACCTCGATTTGAAGTTGTACCAATAAGAGAATGTAAAAAATGACAACCCCCAGGAAACTTGCTGATGCATATAGCTCTTTGACAAAAACCATCGGTATTTCATTTACAAACATATCTCGCAAAATTCCCCCTCCTACTGCTGTCACCATCCCAGCCATAGCCATAGCCAAAAAGTTCATTCCAAATAATTGATATGCCAAAGTTGCCCCGATGGCAGTAAAGACACCCAATCCAAGGGCATCAAATTTTAAAAATAAATTCCAGTGTTTTTGTATTTTAGGATAAAGAAAGAATATGATAACGCCAGTAACAGTGGTAATTATTACATAATTTGGATCAGAGATAGAATGCGGTGGAAAATGTCCAAGCACTATGTCGCGTATAGTACCTCCAGCTACACCAGTAATGGTTGCAAGAATTATGATTCCCACAATATCTGCTTTGTGTTCAATTGCCTTGAATGCACCAGTAACTGCAAAAGCCATTGTTCCAAACAAATCCAATATCAATACAATAGTTTGAATTGGAAAGGATAGTTCAGTCAAATAACAAAGTAATCAGAACTAGAGTAAATAATGTTTTTAAGAAATTACAAAAAAAGGATAGATTACAGTTTTAACCGAATAGTGCAGAAAGGCCTTCCATTGCCTGTTCTTCGGTCTTTGCAGATGGTAGCTCAGCTTCTTTCTTTCCTTCTGATGCGCCTCCACCTGATGGGGCTGCTGGTGCAGCAACTGCTACTGGGGCAGCTTTTATTGCTTCCTCAATGTTTACATCTGCTAGTGCAGCAACAAGTGCTTTCACTTGTGCTTCATTAACTTCAGCACCTGAAGCCTTTACAACATTAGCAATATTTGCTTCGTTGATTTCCTTCTTTTGTTTGTGCAAAAGCAACGCAGCGTATACGTATTCCATGATGAACAAATTTTGCAAGAGGCATAATATAAAACTATGGAGGCATAGAAAAAATAAATCTGAAATGATTTTTCTAGTTTAAGATTTTAAGACCTCTGCAGATCGAATACATGTACTTCTTCAAGTCTTTGTCATAGAGCGTATCCATTCTTTGTTTTAAGACTCGTTTTGCTTGTTCCCTTTCTGCACCATCCGGCAGAGAAAGTACGTTGTTAATCAACTCAGGGATAGATTCTCTAACCCAACCAGAAATAATATTATGAATATTTTTGTGTATTTTTTCAACAGGATCAGTGTTGACATCAAAAACTCCAGTAAAATTATTGTGCTCTACTCTATAGATCAAGGCAAATATGCATTCTTTCGGATTGGGATTCTTGAGAAGTTCTAGTGATTGAGGGCCAGCTTTTCCTTGAGACACTTTATTCTTCAAGCCTACAGGATTTATTATCATACCATTAACTCCTATGTTGGAATTTTCTACTCCTGTTACAATTCCTATAACAATATCCATATGTTCGCCATTTGGCTTTGACGCAAATACATGGTCTCCTTCTTTCCAGCCTTTTTTTGCGAACATGAGAAACTTGTTCAATAAATCATATTTAATGTGTTGCTTCAGAATGCTTAATATCAGTCAGAAGAAAAAATTGTGAAATGGACAAGGATGAGATCCTTTCAAAGTTTTCTACTGATCCAGATAGATACTACAAGGTAGAATTATTTGAAAATGAAGGCTTTAGGAGAAAATCATGTAACAAGTGTCACAGATTTTTCTGGACTTTGGATGACGGCATTAACATGTGTCCTGATCATATAGAAAATAGCTATTCGTTCATTGGTGATCCTCCTACAAACAAGAGATTTGATTACACGCAAGCATGGAAAGAAGTAGAATCGTTTTTTGTACAAAATAATCACAAATCAGTTGGAAGATACCCAGTAGTGTGTAGATGGCGTGATGATCTTTATTTTACAATTGCGTCCATTGTAGACTTTCAAAGAGTTATGGGTTCCAAAGTTGTCTTTGAGTTTCCTGCCAACCCACTTGTTGTTCCACAAACATGCCTTAGATTCAAAGATATTGAAAATGTCGGAGTAACTGGCAGACATTTTTCCAGTTTTTGTATGATAGGGCAACACAGCATACCAAACTCACAAGGATATTGGAAGGACAAATGTGTGGAGCTTGATTTCAAACTCCTTACAGAGAGACTAGGAATCAACAAAAAGGAAATAGTATTTGTAGAAGATGTATGGGCAGGAGGAGGATCCTTTGGATCATCACTTGAATACTTTGTAAGAGGATTAGAACTTGGTAATGCAGTATTTACTGAATTTCAGGGAGATCTAACCAATTATTCCACATTGGATCAAAAGATTATCGACATGGGTGCAGGTCTTGAGAGATTTGCATGGATTACAATGGGAACTCCTACTGCGTATGATTGCTGTTTTGGACCCATAACAAAACACATGATAAACAAGATAGGCATTGACATTGACTCTAACATAATATCCAAGTATTTCATGTCAGTAGCAAAGGCGCTCTCTGAATCAGATGATATTTCCCTAGTTCGAAAGATGGCTGCAAAAACTGCAGGCTTGGATGAAACAAAACAAGATAGAATAATTTCTCCACTTGAAGGCGTCTACATGATAGCAGATCATTTGAGAACACTTGTTTTTGCAATTTCTGACGGTGCATTACCTAGCAATGTTGGAGGAGGATACAATTTGAGGATAATTCTTAGAAGAACGTTAGCAACTATCGATAGGTTTGGTTGGAATTTTGATCTCAACGATCTCATTGATCTTCACATAGATTATCTAAAATCCACATATCCAGAACTTGAACAAACTCGTAACGATGTAAAAACAATAATTGCGATAGAGAAGAATCGCTACAATGAATCAAAAGTCAGAATGAAAAACATGGCGGCTACGTTAAAGACACAAAACAAGAAATTATCAGTGGATGATCTCATTCGTTTGTATGAATCAGATGGTATAACCCCAGACTTTCTTAAAGAATCTCAAATAATACCAGAAATTCCCTCTACCTTTTACGAAAGACTATCAGACTTGCACCAATCCGAGAAGACAGAGAAAAAAGAAGAATTTGACCTAGATGGAATACCAGATACAGATTTACTATATTACAAAGATGATCCACATGAATTCAAGGCCAGAGTACTCAAAGTAATAAAAAACAAATTCATCATACTTGACAAGACGTCATTTTATGCAAGAGGAGGAGGTCAAGAACCGGATCATGGAAAAATCGAAGAATTTGATGTGGTAGATGTCAGCAAACATGGAAATGTTGTGTTACATGAGATCAGAGATAGGGCGCCAAAAGAAGGTACAATTGTAAATTGTAAAATTGATTCAATGCGAAGATATGGAATAACACGAAATCATACCAGTACTCACGTACTAAATGCATCTGCAAGAAATACTCTAGGCTCGTGGATCTGGCAACATTCTGCCTTCAAGGATGCAGACTATGCAAGACTTGACATCACTCATCATTCAAACCTTACAGAAGAAGAGATAATGAAAATAGAGGATCTTGCAAACACTACGATAAGAAAAGACATTACGATTTTGATCAACCAATTTGAAAGAGGTGCTGCAGAACAAGAATATGGTTTTAGAATTTATCAGGGAGGAGTAGTACCAGTAAAACAAGTACGAATTGTAAACATAGAAGGATTTGATGTAGAAGCATGTGGAGGAACACATGTTCAAAAAACCGGAGAACTAGGATTGATAAAAATCACAAAAGCGGAGAGAATCCAAGATGGTGTAGTCAGACTAGAATTTGTATCAGGCCAATCAGCACTAAAGTACACCCAAAATCAAGATAGAAAAATTTCGCACATAGTAAAATCCCTTGGTTCAAGCAAAGAAAAAATGTTAGAATCATTTGAACACGTAATGAAAGATTCGGATGATGTAAAAAGAAAATTAAAACATATAATCAAAAGAACAACTGAAACATCTGCAAGAGAAGTCATATCTCAAGCAAAAAACTTGGGAAAAGTGAAACTTTACTCAACAGTAGACGAAGAACTTGATGAGGAATTTCACATATCAGTTGGAGAGATGGCAACCAAGATGGACAAGTCTCTCATCTATTGTGCATTCATAGTAAAAAATGAATCAATCAAGATAATATCATTCTCGGGCACTGATGCTACTTCTACCAAGAAAGCAGGCGATCTTGTAAAAGAAGTTTCCAAAGTACTAGGAGGTTCAGGCGGTGGAAGAGATACATTCGGACAAGGAGGAGGAAAGGATCTATCAAAAATAAAAGACGCCCTACTAACAATAGAGAAATCAATTCTCGGAGAACGATAACAGATGGATTGGATATCACTTGAAGAAAAATGGAGACGCAAATGGGAAGAAGAAAAATATTTTGAAACTGATCCAAATAGCAATAAAAAATTCTTTGTTACAGTAGCATACCCATATCCCAACTCACCTCAACACGTTGGACATGGAAGGACATACACATTGGCGGATGTTCATGCTAGATTCATGCGTATGCTAGGTTACAACGTACTATTTCCCATGGGATTTCATTATACTGGCACGCCAATTCTTGGCATGGCCAGAAGAGTTCAAGACAATGACCTGAAACTATTAGAAACATTTCGCACTTTGTACAGAGTCCCAGATGACAAAATAAGAGAATTTGTAGAACCAGTAAAGATTGCAGATTATTTCCATCAAGAGATAAAGGCAGGAATGATTGAGATGGGATATTCAATAGACTGGAGAAGAGAATTTACCACAATAGATCCAGTGTATAGCAAATTTATCGAATGGCAGTTTGGAAAATTAAAAGAAAAAAATCTCATAATTCAGGGGACACATCCTGTAGGATGGTGTCCAAAGGATCAGAATCCTGTATCTCAGCATGACACACAAGGAGATGTAGAACCAAGTTTTACAGAATATACAATTATCAAATTCAAATATGACAAGTACATCATTCCAACTGCAACATTACGACCGGAGACTATTTTTGGTGTAACAAACATCTGGATAAATCCAGAATTTATTTATGAAATAGTGCAAGTTGACAATGAGACATGGATAGTGACTAGTGAATGTGCAAGAAAGTTAGAGTTTCACAATAAAACAATAACAAGACTAGACAAAATATTAGGTAAGGAACTAGTTGGCAAGAAAGTTCAAGTTCCTGAGAGAGATGAGCCGATTCTGATTTTACCAGCGAGTTTTGTCAAAAGTGAAAATGGTACTGGCATTGTAATGTCTGTTCCAGCACATGCTCCTTTTGATTACCAAGCCCTAGAAGATCTTAAAAAAGAAAGTGCCAAGTATTCCAACATATCAGATCTTCAAAACATCAAGGCAATATCAATAATTGAGACAAAAGATTACAGTCAAATTCCGGCATTAGATGTAATAACCAAATTCCAAATTGACGATCAAAGTAGTTCAAAGCTAGAAGAAGCCACTAAAGAAATATACTCAAAGGAATTTTACGGTGGCAAATTAAAACAAAATACTGGAAGATTTGCAAACAAGACAGTTGCAGAAGCAAAAGACGAAGTAAAAAAATTGATGCTACAAGAAAAAAATGCAGACATTTTATACGAATTAAACGAGATCCCCATAAGATGCAGATGTGGTGCAGAATGTGTAGTAAAGATTCTCAGTAACCAATGGTTTCTCAATTATTCAGATCCAGAATGGAAAACAAAAGTACATGCATGGATAAATGAAATGAAAATTCTTCCAGAAGAGATTAGAAATGAGTTCAACAACGTGGTCGATTGGCTCAGGGAAAGAGCATGTGCAAGACAACATGGATTGGGAACAAAGTTACCATGGGATAAAAACTGGATAATAGAAAGCCTTTCTGATTCTGTAATTTACATGGCATATTATACCATAGCAAAATATGTTAACAATAAAGAAATCACACCAGAAAATGTATCTGATGCTTTTTTTGATTACATATTTTTGAACAAGGGAAATCCAGTAGACATATCATCCCAGTGTAAGATACCACTTGATCTTTTGGAGAAAGTAAAAAAGGAATTCCAATATTTCTATCCAGTAAATGCAAGACATTCAGGAAGAGATCTAGTGCCAAACCATCTGACATTTTTTATCTTCAATCACATAGCAATATTTCCAAAAGAATACTGGCCAGAAGAGATCGTGGTCAATGGATCAGTCCTAATGGATGGAAAAAAGATGTCCAAATCAGAGGGAAACATAATTCCACTAAGAGATGCGATAAAAAACCACGGTGCTGATTCAATTAGGCTTACAATTTTGATTTCTGCAGAGTTGTTGCAGGATGCAGATTTCAACCAAGAGGCAGTAAAGGGAATAAAGAACAAGTTGGAAAACATGTTAGAAGAATGCTCAAAATATGGATCATCACCCCCTTACAATGCAAAACTTGAGCAAGAGGACAAGTGGATAAAAAGTAAGACCGAGCAGTTGATTCTCAAAACAACTTCTTCAATACAAAAAATGAGATTAAGAGAAGCATTACATTTTATTCTCTACGAGTTTGAATCAGACCTTCAATGGTACATGAAACGAGCTTTGGCAAAGAAACGTGATAATTTTACTGGAATTTTGCATGAGATATTTTCTGCACGAATATCAATGATGTCGCCTTTTGCGCCATATGTGTCAGAAGAGATGTGGTCAAGACTAGGAAATACAGGTATCGTATCAAAGTCTTCCTGGCCAACACATCATGAGAACATGATTGACTTTGAATCAATTCAATCGGAAAACCTATTAAAAAATACAATTGAAGATATCAAGAATATAATCAAGGTTACAAAAATCACTCCAAATAAAATAACAATATACACACCTGCACAATGGAAAGTAAAGGCATACCAAAAAATTCTGTCAAGTGTAGTAGCAGGCGAAGTAAACATAGGCACTCTGATAAAATCTCTTATTGCAGACAAGGAGACAGAAGAAATAAAAAAAGATCCAGATTTTGTTAAAAAAACAGTCAATGACATATTATCAGAATCACAAGAAGAAAGAGAATCAAAGAACAAACTCGGTCTTGTTGATGAAAAGAAAATATTCTTAGAACTTGATTCACTTGTGCAAGCAGAATTTGGAATCAGATCACAAGTATTTTCAGAATCAGATCAAGACAAGTATGATCCAAAAAATAAATCAAGAACAGCAAGACCATACAAACCAGCTATCTTGATTGAATAGTAATTGCCACATGTTTTTATTAGGTGATTTTTTGTATAAGACTGTTTGAAGATAGCTGTAGTTGGCATAGGAGTAGCCGGTGCATATCTCCTTGCAAGATTAAAGAATCAACACGAAGTGGTAGGTTTTGAAAGATCCACACAAGAGAATCACGATTCCATATGTGCTTGGGGTACATCAAAGGCACCAATGGAAGAATTTTCAAAAAAAGCAGGACTTGACTTTAGCGATTATGTAATTCATGATGGAAAACAGATGTATGTCGATATGGGTTTAGAAAGATTTCAAATTAAGCTAAAAGGACTTTGTACTTACAACAAAATTGGATTGATAAAAGACATGGCAAAGGGATGCAAGGTACATCACGGTACTGTTCCAAAATTACAAGATCTAGAATCAGAATTTGATGTAATCGTGGATTCTACAGGATTTCATAGATCGTATCTTCCAAGACTTGAAAAAGACTTTCACTTGCCAACATATCAATACAAAGTAGAATATGAAAACGGCGTACCATTTGATGATTTTTACCTCAAGCCATTTTCCTCAATTAGCGGATATTTTTGGTATTTTCCACTAGGGGACAAAATTGCTCACATTGGAGCTGGAGATAAAAACAGAAATCACATTGTAGAAACTAATGCATTTTTGAACAAATACGGTGGAAAAATCCTAAAGACTGTTGGAAGACCCATACGTCTTGCCACTCCAAACCTCTGTGAACCATTCTACCATGGAAAAGTAGTAGGGGTAGGAGAATCCATTGGAACAGTCTATCCACTACTTGGAGAAGGAATAATTCCAAGTATGACATGTGGAGACATTTTTGTTGATACACTAGGCAACAATGAAAGATATAGACAAATGGTTCTTGAAAAATTTGCAATCTATTCAAAGGTATTATCATTTGTCAGAAATAAAATGGAAAGCAAGTTTGGCATTATGAAAAATTTTATGGACATGTTATCCATTTACAGATACATGAAGAAAAATGAAAAAAGATTTGGAATGGAAATCAAAATGACAGATATGATGAAAGTAGCAAAGGCTTAGAATTACATACTTACATAACCAAAATTTTCTCTTGTTGTTCGGTTTGAGTTCATAGTATAATCATAGATCATTTTAGAATATTCCATCAGAATATCTTTCATTTCATCGTGAGATTTTGCAAAATAAAATCCTGGACAGTCTCCTGTAAATTGAAATGTAGCATGGACTCGAGCTCTTCCTTTCTCATTTTCAAGCCATGATGAAAACGGATACAGATAGCACACTCCAGGTCTAGATGGATGAAGTCCACAATAGCCTTTTTCATCAAGAAATCTGCATCGAATATGAGTTCCATCCTCTGATTCTTTTTCATCTTCTTTACGTTTTAGATTAATCATAGTCATTACCACCGAGTTTCCCGCAGGCCCCTTTTCTTCCCATGTGGTTATGTTTGTCTCTTTTTTTACAAAATCAGATACTTTATCATATTTTAGATTTTTACTGATTGTTATCAGATCACTGCTTGTAAGAGGCAACCTACCCTGTCTATTACAGCAATTGTGGCAGTCAGGCCAATAACATTTCCACAATACATAACCATCATCATCTTGCAAATATGGAATGTGAAAAATCACATCCTTAACTTTTATTTGAAAATCAGAAACATTTGTTTTTTTGCCCAAAATAAAATCTTGAATTATTGGCTCAATTGTCCAGCTTTTTGACAATAGTTCCAAGGCTTCTTCGATATTTGTTGTCATCAACTAATAAATTGAGATTGGAACTTTTTGAACGTTATCAATGCTAGAAGAAAAGGGAAAATATGCCTCTGCCACTCAAAATCGAAGATTCGTATGGGAGAAAGTTATGTGGCCATTAATATTAGAATTGAATACAACTAGTTTTACCAATCAACAATACAAGAAGAGACGTGATCAAGTATGCAAAGAACTTGACATACCATCTTCTCGAATTGCAGGAGGTTTTGTATCATTGTTGATAAAGGGAATTTTGTACAAAGAAAATGATCTATATTCTATTCATTACAGATTAATTCCGTACATGAGACTTGGTGCAAATTGTGATTATGCCACTGCAGTCCGTGAGGCCAGTACAAAATAATATATTCTCAAGAAATACCAGTCGTCTCGGTAGCCCGATAGTCTAGTGGCCAAACAATTTTGGGTTAGGGATCTCAGGCTCTGGATCTTATGAGAGGACACCTGGGGACGGCAGTTCGAATCTGCCTCGGGCTATCTATATTTTTAAAAAATAATTTCTCTATCTAGAAGCCATTGCAATTCGTTCTAGTTCATTCTTTTTCTTGACAGACGGAGCATTCATGTCATTTGCTGAAGCAAGTATCAAATGCTCTGCAAGATTTTCCTCTACTGCTTTTGGATTAGAAAATGATGCATCTCTGACACCTTCTGCAATGAATCGTAATGCAAGATCAACTCTTCGCAATGGTGCAACATCTACTGAAACGTGATAAACGGTTCCACCATATACTATTCTAGTTGTATCTTCATTTGGTGCAGAATGTTCTACAGCTCTTATCAAAACTTCAACTGGATTCTTGCCAGTTTTTAGATGGATGATATCAAATGCAGCCTTGACGGTATTGATTGCGCGAATTTTCTTTCCACCCATCCTACCGGTATTTTTGGCATATTTCTTTCCAAAGTGAGATAGTTTGTTAATGAGTCGCTCAGCTATGTTAACCTCGGCCTTGTTGAATCTTTTAAGAGCCGATCTTCCAAATGATAACGGCATTATCTCTTGTTTAAGAGATATTACATTTTTCAATCCGGGATCTTTGATATCAATATTTGAGATGTCCCATTTTCGGAAAAGTAAAAGGTTTTGTGTCTCAGTCATTTCTATCTCCTTGGTTTTTCCTTCTTTCCATAGACAAGTTCCTTAAGTGAAGTTCCATTTACTTTGAAAACCTTCCACCTTACACCAGGAATATCACCAAGAGCTCCTCCCATTGATGCACCCATACCTTCTACATGTACTTCATCGTGCTCATCAACAAAGTTGAGTGCACCGTCTCTAGGAAGGAAAGCAGTTACAGTTTTACCATTTTTTATCAATTGAACTCGAACACATTTTCTTACAGCAGAGTTTGGCTGCTTTGCCTCAATTCCAACTTTTTCTAAAACTATACCTCGAGCTTGTGGAGCTCCTCCAAGAGGACTTGCTTTGCTATCAAGACCTAACTCTCTTCTCTTATAGGTACCAATGGACCACTTTTGTCGTTTTCTCTTATCTTTGAGAACTCTTCCTGCAAATAGACCTAGAGGTGATTTCGCCATACCATTTACTCCATTATTTTCTCCGGACTTTGAATAAGAACACTGGAAATTTGAAAGTATCTCTTTGCTAATAGTCTTGCTTTTTCTGCATTACGACCTTCTCTACCTACTACAATTCCTTTCTTTTTTGCATCAACTAGAATAATTGCTTGGAGTGAACCATCAAGTCTCTTGTTTATTTTCACTTCAGAAACTAGTTTTGGATTCAACATATTTTTTAGAAATTCAGCTGGTTCTTCTGAGTATTCTACAAGCTCAACATTTCTTTTTACCACATTCTGTAAGTTCTTTATTGTAGAACCACCTTTTCCAATAGCTAATCCCATTTTACCATGATTTACCACAAATATAACTCGGTCTTGTTTTTCATCTTCAATACAGTCTCGTGCTGTAGCTCCCGTCACATTCTGAAAAAGTGACATTAGCTTTATTTGATCTGTTGAAAGTTTGATTGTTTCCGTCATGTCGTTTTTAAACTCGATCTCTTGGTGGGACATTTAAATCTTGATAGCAGCTAGATGAGGAAAAGCACATTTGATTATTTCGTCTCTGTTTCAAGTTCTTTTGTTATTGCTTTAAGATTAGTATCGCTTAAAGTCTTAAGCGATAGTGCAGAAATTCTAAATTGTGTACCACACAATCTACCAAGTTCTACCGATGAACCATTGTAATGTAGTGTAGGAACTTTTGCATTTTTAGACACTTCTTGTATTTTTTCAAGTGTTTTTTCCTTGATGGAATTTGATAATACAACAACTTTTGAAGTCTTTATGGTGCTAATTGCTTCCTTTGTACCAAAGGAATATTTTCCATCTTCGATTGCATCTTTAATTATTTTTTCTAATAGTTTAGCCATCTTGAACCACTCTCATGTATAGATCTACTGTTCCTGTACCAATTGGAATATTTGCTCCCACTATAACATTTTCTGTTACACCTTTAAGTTCTTCAACTTCTCCGGCTAGTGCAGCTTCTGCAATTGTTGGAACAGTAATTTCAAATGCAGCTCGTGCAAGTACACTAGTTTTTGTTCCAGCAATTCCATGTCTTCCAATTTGTTGTAGATAACCTCTAGAACACATCAAGTCTGATACCAACATAATATATCGTACATCTACTTCTAGACCTTGATCTTCTAGAGTAGAGCTCAATTCATTTATCAATGAATTTCGTGCAGCTTCAATACCTAGTGTACCTGCAATTTCAAAGATATTATTAGTTCTAATATTCTTTTTATCAATTCCATCAATTTCCCATACTTTTGCTATGTTTGAACCAGATGTCTGTATGACCCATTCCTCTCCTTGTTGCACAATTGTAACTCGTTCTACATCTGTTACACCCTTTACAGTAGTGGACAGAATTTTGTTCCTCATTGCAAGAACAGTTTGAGTATCAGATTCCTCCGGCAGTGTTAATGTAATTGAATTTCCACTTGGTTCAATTTCAAATTTCTTCTTGGATGATTGTAATGCATCTACCACGTCTTCAATGGTACATGCTCTTTCTCGTAGTTTGTCTTGATTAAGATTAAGTTTAATCTTTGTAGAATAATCAGTTTCAGTACTAGAAATTAATGCACTAATCTTGGTGTGCAGGATTTCTCTTGCTACTTTGATTGCTTTTTCTTTTGATTTTTTGTGATTTTCTTCCAAGTAAATATCCATTGTTGGTGTTACAGGTTTCTTCCTTGCATCAACAAGTTCAATCAATCTAGGAAGTCCTAGTGTTACGTTTCTTTCTCTAATACCTGCAAAGTGGAATGTTCTAAGAGTCATCTGGGTACCAGGTTCACCAATTGATTGAGCTGTCACTACACCTACTGCCTGACCTGGTTCAACCTTGGCATTATCATAAAGTTCTAATGCTTTTTTACAGACTTTATCAACACCTTCTTTGCTAAGTTTTGATTCAAGTAGAGCTTCAAGCACAGTTTTTGATAAACGTGGATTGAATGTCTTTACGTATTTTTTCGCTAAATCAGTTATCTCTTCTTTTGTAGCTTTCTTTCCAGAATCAATTATGCTCTCAGATTCTATCAATCTAGCAATTCTAAATGCCTCACCATGATCACTTTTTGCTACATCGATACCGTCTTCACCATAGAGAAATTGTATTATGTGACCATGTGGATCTCTTACTGTTCCATCATATTCTAGTTTAAGATGCTCAAGTGCATTGATGAGTCTTCTTTGCATGTAACCACTTTGTTGTGTTCTAACTGCAGTATCAACAAGACCTTCTCTTCCACCCATAGCATGGAAGAAAAATTCCAGAGTAGACAGTCCTTCTCTATAATTAGATTTTACAAATCCTTTACCATCAGGATTAGCATCATTTTCTTTAAAGTGTGGTAATGCTCTATTACTATAACCCTTGAGAATTCTTCTACCTCTAATGGATTGTTGGCCAAGCGCACCTGCCATTTGACCAATATTTAATGAGGAACCTCTGGCACCAGTGGTTGCCATTATTCTACCTGCATTAGTTTCATCAAAAGATTTATCGGCTGAGTTTCCTGCCTTGTCTCTTGCTTTTGAAAGCTCATTTACAATGTATGCTTCTAATGCTTCTTCAGCAGAAAGACCTCTGCTAAGCTGTAGAGTGCCTTTCTTTGCTTGGGCAATGAAATCATAAACTTTGTCATACGATTCTTGGATATTTTCAAGAATTCCATCTTTTGTCTTTGTTGCAAGTTCAAGATCAGCATAACCATAACTAAATCCATAACCTGTAATGAATTGTTTTAACATAATTAGGATAGAATTAAGGAAGTTCTTTGCCTCTTCGTATCCATAATCTTTTGTAATTCGGTGTAAAACACTATCAGGTTCTTCTGCTCCAATAGATGCTTTATCAATCACACCACTAACTAGCTGACCATTTTTAATTACTACATCTTTTACTGGACCTTTTGTACCTTTAGACCATTTTGATGTTATAACATAATTGAAGTCCTTTGGCAAGAAGAGTGAAAATAGTTGTTTACCGCTATAGAGTGATCCACCTTTTGCTTTTACTGCAGGCTCTGGAAACATTCCAGTGTAACCACCCAACATTGCAAGGTTTGCAAATTCTTGAGGTGTTAAAGTAGTATCATCTTTTGTAAGTAAATATGCGCCAGTAATGAAATCACGTAATGCGCCAATTATAGGACCTCCATATCTTGGAGAGATGAGTTGATCTTGTACACGCATTAAGAGTATAGCTTCTGCTCGTGCTTCTTCACTTTGAGGTACATGAAGATTCATTTCATCACCATCAAAGTCAGCATTGTAAGGAGGACAGACAGAAGGATGTAATCTAAAAGTCTTGCCAGGTAATACTCTAACATAGTGACCCATGATGGACATTTGGTGTAATGATGGTTGTCTGTTAAACATCACAATATCACCATCAGAGAGATGTCGCTCTACAAGATATCCGATTTCAATATTATTGGCAATTGTTTCTCTATCTTCAACAAAGTCAAGTCTAATTTTCACTCCATCTGGTCTTACAATATAGTTAGCACCAGGAAACTTACTTGGTCCATTTATGACAAGTTTCTTCAGTCTCTCAATGTTCCATTCGGTAACAACTTCAGGAATTGTTAGTTTAGTTGCAACAGCTTCTGGAACTCCCACCTCAGAGATTTGCAAGCTTGGATCAGGTGAAATAACAGTTCTACTTGAAAAGTCAACTCTTTTTCCAGATAACGAACCTCTGAATCTTCCTTCTTTTCCTTTCAGTCTTTGTGTAAGAGTTTTTAGAGGTCTTCCTGATCTATGGTGAGCTTGGGGTATTCCAGATACTTCGTTATCAAAATAAGTTGTAACATGATATTGTAAAAGATCAACCAAGTCTTGTACGATAAGCGGAGGAGTTCCAGCTTCTTTACTTTCTTTGAGTCTTTGATTCACTCTTATGATATCAACTAGTTTGTGGGTTAGGTCATCTTCAGATCTAATTCCAGTTTCTAGAATAATAGATGGTCTTACTGTAACTGGTGGAACTGGTAAGACTTGTAAGATAAACCATTCTGGTCTTGCAGTTGTAGGATCATATCCTAACAATTTCAAATCTTCATCAATCATATGCGAGAATCGTTCCCTAATTGTAATTGGAAGTAATCTATTCTCACCAAGTTCAGTTCTTTCTATGAAAATTGTTGGTTTTGTGAATATCAACTCGTATTGTGATTTACCACAATGAGGACAAGTTTTTTCTTTCTTTGCCCTTTCAATTATTTCAGTAGGAATGTGTTTAATTGAAATTACAGTGTATGCAGCTTCCTTTTTCATGATTTGATGGTATTCTTCTAGTTCTTCTTGTGGAATTTTTAATCGAGCACATGATCTGCATGTAGTCAGCAAAAGTTTGTAGATATTATCTATGAATGCAATGTGTAAAACAGGTTCTGCAAGTTCGATGTGTCCAAAGTGACCTGGACATCTTGCAGCAGTATTTCCACATGTAAGACATTTCTGACCAGGTTCAAGTGTACCTAGTCTTCCATCCATTAATCCACCCTGAACTGACATTCCATCTTCATCATAAGTTTCAGGTGCAGTGATTTCAGCAACAGAATATTTTCTAATTTCTGTTGGAGACCATACAGAGAATTTTATTCCGTCAATTACTTTTATTGTTTCAAGTGCCATTATACTCTCTCCTTTATCAAAAGTCTAGGTGCTACATCAAGACTCATCATTTCTTGTAGAAGTAGTTTAAACGCATATGCAACAGAAATAGAGGTAACTTTTGCTTTATCACCACATACTCTGCATACAAATCTTCTTTGTTTAATATCATAATAGGAAACTAATCCACATCTTTCACAAATGTAAATATCAGCCTTGTCAGATTCATCTAGCAATCTATCTTTTAGCATCATTGATGCACCATATGCAATAAGGCAGTCTCTCTCCATTTCACCAAATCTCAAACCTCCACCTCTTGCACGTCCTTCTGTTGGTTGCTTGGTCAACATTTGGACTTGACCTCTTGCTCTTGCATGAATCTTGTCTGCAACCATGTGATGAAGTTTTTGATAATATACAACTCCGATGAACACATCTACTGCAAACGGTTTTCCTGTTCTTCCGTCATACATTACTTCTTTTCCAGAATACTTGAATCCATTTTGTTCTAATACACCTTTTACATCTTCGAGTTTTTCTCCAACAAAAGCAGAGCCGTCCATTTTACTTCCACGTAGTGCAGCAGCTTTTCCTGTCACAGATTCTAGAAACATTCCGACTGTCATTCTGGATGGGAAAGCATGTGGATTAATCAAAACATCTGGAACAACACCATCTGCAGTGTATGGAAGATCTTCTTGGTTGACAAGCAATCCCACAACACCCTTCTGACCATGTCTTGATGCAAATTTGTCTCCAATTTCTGGAATCCTAAGATCTCTAACTCTAATCTTGTACATCCTGCCTCCATCATGTGATTGGGTCATGACAACGGTATCAACAACTCCATTCTCAGATGGTCTGACACCTATTGATGTATCTCTTCGGTATGGTCCTTTTACTTCAAATTCCCTATATTCTTCCATAAATCTTGGTGGACTTGTTTTTCCAATTAGTATATCTCCACCTTGTGCAGTGGATTCAGTTGCAATTACTCCATCTTCTTCTAATAATCGATATGCCTTATCGCCTCTAAATCCGCGAATATTTCCTTCTGCAGTAGGAATCTCAAAGTTATCCCTCATACCTCCAGGATATTGTTTTGCTTCAGCTTCATAGATTCTATAGAAAAATGTTCTTCCAAGACCTCTATCAATAGAGGACTTGCTCAAAACAATAGCATCTTCAATATTATATCCATCAAATGGCAATACTGCAACAACACAATTTTGACCAGCAGGTCTATCTTCTAATCCTAAAAGACCCATTGCTTTAGTATTAACAATTGGAGTTTGTGGGTACAACATTAGATGTTGTCTCACATATGTACTTGCATTCATCAGTGGAGTTGAAAAACCAAGACTTTGTTTTGCCATTGCAGACTCGTATGTATTTCTTGGAGACTGGTTGTGTTCTGGATATGGAATTATTGATGCACCTGCTCCCAAAATTGCAGATGGGAATACTTCCATGTGAGTATGTTTCTTTATCTCCGTCTCATCAATTGCAATGTAAGAGTTTTCTTCTTCATTAGCATCTACTAATTCAATTATTCCCATATGCAATAGATCTGTCCATGAAAGGAATTTTTTGCTTACCTTGTCGATTAATTCTTGTGTTAAGAGAATTTTATTATCTTTGATTACAATAAGTGGACGCAAAACTCTTCCAGCATTACAATTAACATAAAGTCGTTTAGTAGAGCCTTCAAAGCTAGACTGGTACAGGAAGATTCCAACGTGTGGATGAATCTTGAAGTTTCTCCTAAGATCTCGTAGAGAGTCTACAAGTCGTTGACCATCCTTAAAGTATCCAATTAATCTTCCATCAACAAAAACTCTAGTACCCTCTTTTTTCAATTCATCTTTTGCATCAGATACATAAGTTACACCCAAGTCATAGAGTTTTTCTATTATATCCTCAGATGGAACATTAACAGAAATTATTGCGGACAAAGCTAGATTCTTTACCAATCCACAATTCGAACCCTCAGGAGTTTCACTTGGACATATTCTACCAAAGTGTGTAGCATGAAGATCTCTTGCTTCAAAGTTAGGCTGACTTCTGCTCAGAGGTGATTGAATTCTTCTAAGATGACTAATAGTTGAAAGATAGTTCGTTCTATCAAGAAGTTGAGTTACACCAACCCTACCTCTTCCCCAATTTCCAGTTGCAATAGCATTATTCATTTTATCAGTAACAATTCCAGGTCTAACAGCAGCTGCTACTGCATTGATGCCTCTTTTTTGACCTGACCTTTCCAGTTGATATTTCATATCTCTAACTAGATTTCTAAATGCAGTTCTGAAAAGATCAGCAAGCATTTGACCGGCGAACTTTATTACTTTATTTCCATAATGATCTTTATCGTCAGTAGCAATCCAGCCTAGTTTTAATTCGATTAATTTGCATGTAGCTTCGCCTAGAAATAGTGCTTTTTCTTTTCTATTATCAGGATGTTTGCCAAGATGTGGTAAAAGACCCCAATCAAGTAATGTTTCTGCTCTTTTTATTTGGAATTCTTCTAACATACCAGGTGCAATTCTTTTACTAATGTAGACTATGGCGTCTTTTGCAGTTGGTACGTCACCAGACTTTTCAAATGATCCTTCAAGTTCATCTTGAATGTCATCCACCAATGATACCGATGCAGCTATTTCTCGATCTGATTCAAGACCTAATGCTCGCATTAAAGTAACTACTGGAATATCAACAGGTGAACCTGGAATCTTTGCAACAATAAGACCGTCATTTTTCATTATTAATTCTAATTTTGCTCTATAGCCTACAATAGAAGAATAGACCTTTGCTTTGAAAACAGTATTACCACCAACAGTTTCTCTATCTACAATAATTTTATTGTAAGAAAGATCTTCTAATCCAACTATAACACGCTCAGAACCGTTTATGATAAAATAACCACCAGGATCGCTTGGGTCTTCGCCGTGTTCTACTAGTTTTTGTTCAGAAAGATTATGCAATATGCAAGCATTCGATCTAACCATGACAGGCATGTCTCCGATATGAATATACCTTGACTCTAGAATTTTTCCATCCTCCACAACACTTGCTTCAAGCATTATAGGAGATGCATATGTGACATTTCTTAATCGTGCTTCCATTGGAGCAATATGAGTAATAGAACCATCCAATTCCATCATACGAGGTTGTTGAAGTTTTACTTTACCAAGTTGAATTTTGTATGGATATTCCGCACTTTCAATTTCAATCTGGCCAACTTCATCTATAATACTTTGAAGTCCCCTTTCAAGAAATTCATCATATGAGTTAAGATGTTGTCTTGCAATTCCCTCTCTCTTTAAAATATCCTGAATTATAGGCCAGCGTTTGTTGGAAATGTTTGCCATTATTCTTCCACCACGTACCTATAGTACAAACTCTCGCCAGCAGTAGGACTCTTTCGTGTGATTTTTATCATATCACCCGGCTTTACCCCCAAACCTCTGATAGCTGGATCACTTACATAGATTAGCGGCATTTCTGTGGGCTTTGTATGATATTTTTCAAGAACCTTCTCGGCTTCATCTTTATTTATTATTTCATGTTTTGGAACATAGATATGATCTGGAATGAGTATTTTCTCCTTTTTACTAATCATTTTTTAAAAGCTCCTTTGAACATTAGCTGTAAACGCATGATTAATCCACAAACTAAGATGCATCCACCGAGAGGTTAATATATATCTAATTGGAAGCGTATCAAAATTAGCATCTTTTGTCAATAATTTTTTCCGCAACTTTAAATAGTAAAAAAAATCACTTTTAACCAAGATGAGTACTCGCTTTAAAGGATTTGCGTTACTTGTAATTCTAGTTTGCACTATAGGAGTAGCACCAGTTTTTGCTTCTCCAGCTCTCTTGAATTATACAGGTACAAATCAAACTGCTACATCTGGAAGCACAGGTGAAATCACCGTGACAACCGACAAGACTTCATACAATGATGGGGACAAGGTTATGATATCAGGAAGTACACAAGACTACATTTCTGATACACCAATCACAGTCATCATCACTAGTCCAATAGGAAACATTGTCAAAATTGATCAAGTGAATTTAGGATCTGACAGAACCTTCTCAACATCTACAATAGCTACAGGCACTCTCTGGCAAGCAGCAGGTGCATACACAGTGAAAGTAGAATTCGGTAGCCAAGACAGGACAGCTCAGACAACCTTCCAATTCGCAGGATCTTCTAGTGGTTCATCAGCAGGAAACACCATACCAGTAGATGGTACAAACCTCTCTGTAAAATACAGCATAACCAACGGCAAAGTCCTTGGCATAAAGGCTGACTTGCAATCAAAATCATTGATTGTATCAATACAGAGTACTGGTGACGGAGTATTAACAGTGACACTTCCAAGAGCACTGATTAATGCAACACTATCAAATGGTCAGGATGACAAGTACATAGTACTTGTAGATGGTCAGGAATCTGATTTCCAGGAGACTAGCACTACAACAACCGATAGAACTCTATCAATTCCATTCACTGATGGAACTCAAGAAATAGAGATAATCGGTACGCAGATAATTCCAGAGTTTGGCCCAATCGCAGCTCTAGTATTTGCTATTGCAATAATATCAATAATTGCAGTATCAGCAAAGACTGGACTAAGATTTATGCCAAAATACTAGAACTCTCTACTTTTTCATTTTTTTAAATATACATAAATATCCATTATGCTTAATCGCCAATAAGATGAGTACTCATAAAGAATATGCGTTGATCGCAATTCTTGCTACGGCAGCTGTAGTAGGTGTTGTACCTGCTTTTGCAGCAACCAACCCATATCTAGCATGCCCCGACTGTAACGACACAAGCAACATACAACAGATACCACCAATAGCAGTTACGGTGACAACTGACAAACCAGTTTATGATCACAATTCACAAATTATGGTCACTGGACATGTTGCAAATCCATACCCAGGACAAGATGTAACCGTAGAGGTAACAAGTCCATCAGGTAATGTAGTATCAGTAGCTCAATTGACCTTAGACAACAATGGAGATTTTGTTACAAAAGTAAGCACTGTTGGTAATCTCTGGTTTGAGAACGGACAATACACAATTACAGTACAACAAGGAGACGAACAAGCAAGAGTTAATTCAGCTGTATTCCAACTCGCAGGTCAACCACAAGGAGGATCAGCAATTCCAGAGTTTGGCCCAATCGCAGCTCTAGTATTTGCTATTGCAATAATATCAATAATTGCAGTATCAGCAAAGACTGGACTAAGATTTATGCCAAAATACTAGAACTCTCTACTTTTTCATTTTTTATGATTTCGACTTAGTGAAAACATTCAACTAATTTTTCCGCCATAAAACCAAAAAATGTAAAAACACAATTCCAGTACAACGCATATTTTAAATCAGAATTTTCTCAATCCATTAATTACAATACAAAAAATAAACAAATTCCATTACAAAACATAGAGAGAATCTTCAATAGATCTTAAGACCCCGCACTTGTGAAACAATACTTGCCCATTAAATTTTAGTTGTCTTTTAAATATACATAAATAGTCTTACTTCTTAATCGCCAATAAGATGAGTACTCATAAAGAATATGCGTTGATCGCAATTCTTGCTACGGCAGCTGTAGTAGGCATCATGCCGGCATTTGCTTTATCACCGGCAGATACAACAATGAATTCAAGCCAAATCAGCCCCAGTACTGGATCTCAACAAATTCTGCCAATCACAGTGTCTACAGACAAAAATGCATACGATAGGCAGTCAGTAGTAATTGTTACAGGACATGTCCAAAACTCAATAGGTGGACAAGCTGTTACAATGAAAGTTTCAGACCCCAATGGAAATGTTGTAGAAGTAGATCAGATAACATTGAACAGTAATGGTGATTTTCAAGATAAAATCAACACTTCAAGCCCACTATGGACTTCAGGTGGAACCTATACCATATACGTTCAAGCTGGCGCACAACAAGGACTACTTTCAACAACAACACAATTTACACTACCTGGAGGCGGACAATCAAGTTGTGCACCACAACAAATTGCAGCTACAGTAGGTAATGAAATGTATTGTATTGACTATACCATCAATGGTGGAACAGTTTCTGGAGCAACATTAGACACAGCATCAAAGGCCCTTGTTGTAAACATACAAGCAAACAGCGATGGTCAAATCACTCTTAACATTCCAAGATCAGTGCTCGATGCAAAAAGCGGTACAGATGACAGTGTCTTTGCAGTCTTAATAGACGGTGAACAAGTACAACAATTCACAGAATCACCTTCCACAGATACAAGAACAATCACAATTCCATTCCAAATGGCATCTGAGAAGATTGAGATAATCGGTACACAAATAGTTCCAGAGTTTGGCCCAATCGCAGCTCTAGTATTTGCTATTGCAATAATATCAATAATTGCAGTATCAGCAAAGACTGGACTAAGATTTATGCCAAAATACTAGGACGCTCTACTTTTTCATTTTTTATTATCGACATAGTAAAGGAAATATACAACTGAAAGACAACTTCGATATGCGTTATAGTCCCATTTTCATGGCGTTAATTTTATCGTTTTCAGCATTATCAATTCCCGTTTTCGCACAAACAACACCATCAGCATCTCCACCAGCAGTAGCATCAATTACAACCAGTGTTGATAAATCATCATACACGCTGGGTGATACCATTGTTATTTCAGGTCAAGTACAAGCAGTTGTGGTAGGAACTCCATTAGTCATACAGATCTTTGATCCAAACAACGGTTTAGTTCAGATAGCACAGATTAATGTATCACAAGACGGTAAGTATACAGACACCATCAAAGCAGTAGGACCGTATTGGACAGCAAATGGAGCCTACACGGTCAAGGTGCAATATGGTCCACCGAATGTAACTGCTCAGACTACTTTTGCTTTTCAAAGCACGCCTACTATGACAAGTAATGTATTTCAGCTCAAAGACCCTAATAGTCAACAAACCTTCAATGTCAACTACACCATAAGCGGTGGAACCATAAACACCATGACTATAGATGCTCAAAGTTTGTCAGTAATTGTTTCAGTAAATTCCACAAGTGATGGAACAGTCACACTACAATTACCAAGAACTTTGATCGATGCAAAGACAAGCTCAGGTCAAGATGACACATTCATCATCCTAATAGATGGAGCAGAAGTCAAACCACAAAGTGAATCTGCAAATAATGATTTCAGAAACATAACAGTTCAATTCCTACAAGGAGATCAAGATATAGAGATAATCGGTACGCAGATAATTCCAGAGTTTGGCCCAATCGCAGCTCTAGTATTTGCTATTGCAATAATATCAATAATTGCAGTATCAGCAAAGACTGGACTAAGATTTATGCCAAAATACTAGAACTAGAAGTCAAATTTTCTTTTATCAATACATAAATACTCAAGATCCTTGAGTATTGGCTAGCAGATATGAAAAGATCAAGTGTCTTTTATTTAGTATTGTTGACAATTACAACAAGCATTGCAATAATTACGTTACCAGCATATGCACAAACTACCACAAATGGAACAGGAACCAATTCAACTATAACAGTTGGCGGAGGGCCAGCTAATCCAAATGCAAATGTTACTACTGCTTATGATCTCTTACAACAAGAAGCTAATCAGACTGGAGTAAGCATGTCCACAATACCACCTTTGTCAGTTAATACAGATTTGCCTACATACAATCAGGGCGATACAGTAATCATGACAGGACACATCAAATATCCTGAAAATGCAACTGCTGTTACAATCAAAGTAATCAGCCCATTGAAGAATTTAGTTTTCATCGGTCAATTATCACCTGCAGCAGATGGAAGTTTTACCAAGACATTTGCAGCTACAGGACAATATTGGAAGGATGCTGGAAATTACACAATAATAGCTCAATACGGATTAAGCCTGAATACAACTGCAACTTTTCACTATAACGGAGGAGACGGTAGTGCTACAATTACTAAAGCTCTCAATGGAACATATCCATTACAATCAGGAGGTCAAATCTACAACATACCTTACATCATAAAGGGCGGTACTGTCAGCAGCATGAATATCTTCGCACAACAATACACTCTTGAAATAGCATTAAACACCAATGCAAATGGTTCCATCACAGTCACTTTACCAAGAGCCATGATAGATGCAAAGGTACCACCACCACCAAATCCTGATGCAAACTTGACCGGAGCAAAAATTGACACATCACAATTAGATGATGCTACATTCATAGTCACAGACGGTGGAAAACAGATTACACAGTTCAGTGAAACAAAGAACCAGAATGTAAGAATACTTAGCATCCCATTCAGCAATGGAGATTCCAAGATCGACATAGTTGGCACAATCATAGTTCCAGAGTTTGGCCCAATCGCAGCTCTAGTATTTGCTATTGCAATAATATCAATAATTGCAGTATCAGCAAAGACTGGACTAAGATTTATGCCAAAATACTAGAACTACATCATTTCCACATTTACAAATATTTTCAAACTACTGAAAACTCAACTCCAAAAAACTAACACCAACACAAATCACAATTAAAAATAAAGAACATACAAACAACCACAGTCACGTCAGATCATAGATTATTATACAAGACCAAAGAAAGATAAACCATGGATTTTGAATTTGAAGAATTTGATTCTCCTGAGGACCTATTTATCGCCATGTCTACAATGGCCCCACCAATGAAAAACATTTTACCTATAAATTCATACAAGGGATTTATTTTTTCTATAATTCCACTAACACCTGCTTCCGGAAATTCATATTTGATGATATATGTAAAAGGAAAACTTGATGGAAAGTTATTAGAGTTTGATATGAATCTGAAAAAATTTAAGAATGTAGAAAGTGCAGAAAGATCAGACAAGATCTATTTTGTAGTACTAACTCCAAAATCAAACACTATTGCAGACACAGCAATTAAAGCATTAGAGAAAAAATCTATCTAGTATAAGAAGGAGCATTTACAGATCTGCTTCTTGCATATTTTTCCATTATATCATCTGGAAGCTTTCCATTGAACAGGTCTTTAGACAGGCCTCGGAGGTATCGCATTATTGCCCAAGTTCCAGCTTTTATCATACCATACATGACAAGTTTCATAGGAGGACCAAATGTCTTGTTTCTGATAATTATAGGAATGATATCATTGATGACTCTTAGATTGTGCTCCCAAGATTTCCAGAATAATGTAAATTGTGCCTCATTGAGGTTACCAAAGTGCATCGAATTCTTTTCGTTAAAATCTTGATACAATAATGGTGCAACAAGACCCCGCATTCTTGTTTTTTTGAAATCCTCAATCAAATCTATAGTATATTGAGTTTCATCTGGAGTCTCATCAGGCCAACCAATTATAATAGTAGCTGCTGGAAACCAATGATTCTCATTTAATATCCTGGCACCCTCTCTTACAACCCAACCCCATTCATCTGTTGAAAATGGTTTTGTTTTTACACCAAGGTGTTTCTTAACCATTCTTGGTGCTACAGTCTCAATTCCAAGATTTGTAGCAAGCCATTTTTCATCACTCATTCCATTTACCTCAGACATATCATGTAGAAGCTTAGGATCAGCACATACAGCTGAAAATGTCATGTGAGTTGTTCCAACAAATCTTGCACCTAGAGATTTTAGACCTTTCCATAATTCAATTATGGCATCATAGTTTGGTTGAAAGTTTCTATTGTCACAGCCGTAGAGAAGCATTTCATCAGAGTGTAACCAAATAGAATCAAAACCATAATTCAAATTCATTTGTGCTTCTTGTTGTAATCGTTCTAATGGCAAGTCTTTTTTTGATCTTTTGTTGACATCACAAAAGTCACATCCTCTTCCACATCCTCGCATTGCTTCAATTAGAGAATTAACAGTAGGTCCTTGGATCACTGGAATGTTTTGAATATTCTTAACAAAACAGTGCATCAGTTCAGGAGCATCACCTTTTTCAAGATCATGGAAAAGATCTAAAGCTAACTCATCTGCTTCTCCTACAACAACAGTATCAATTCCATGAATTTTCATTCTATCAGTTTTTGCAAGCTCCCAGGCTCCGTTTCCACCAACTACAACATGGAAATTATACTTCTTCTTTAGCTGAATTATTTTAGCACACATTCTCTTGAATTTCATTGCAACGTAAGAGAGTTTTTCTGGAGACATTGTAGTAGTTACTGGGGCCATACCAAGTGGATCCATTACATTGATTCCAACTACTTTAGTATCAGGACCAATACATTTTTCAAGATAATCCGGATTTGCAATAAACACATCTTCTCTTTTGTAACCTTGTAATAGTGCAGATTCCACCCTGCGTAATCCAACCTGAGCAACCTTAGCTTCACCAGTTACTTGGTCAGTCTCAACTGGAGGACAAAATACTTTATCAAAGACCCATTCAGGAACCACTTCATATGGACCACATGCTATGAAACCATACAGAAAATTACCCCTATAGTTAGTCATAAGGCTACGATCTGCAGTTAGAACTATTCTCCTTCCTGCCATTCCTTTCTTCGACTTCTTTTTACTATGATATAAATCGTTTACCTTACTATATTATTTTGAAAATTTTTACTTTTGACATATAAACAGGTATTACATACTATACACAATGAGTGGAATAGAACCACGGCATGTTGAAGGACATCAAAAAGAAAGTAGCTCGATAAGAGATTTTGTATTTGGATTTGGAGATGGCATAAACACATCATTAGGATTAGTAGCTGGAGTTGGAGGAGCAGAGGTATCTTCCAACATAATCATACTAGCAGCTATTGTTGCCATGTTTACAGGTGCAAAAGCAATGGCAGTTCAGAATTATCTTGCTGTAAAATCACAAAGACAGATTTTAGATTCAGAAATTGAACGTGAAAAATGGGAGATGAATAATGTACCAGAGGCAGAGAGAAATGAAATAGAAGATGTGTACAAGACAAAAGGATTCACAGGTCAAGATTTAGAGAAGATTGTAAACAAAATAACATCAAACAAGAAAGTTTGGTTAGATACAATGATCACAGAAGAACTCAAATTAAATTTAGAGATAGTAGGAAGTCCATTAAAAAGTGCGTTTCGTATGTTTGGTGCTTTCCTAGTAGGTGGAATCTTACCAATCATTCCATATTTCTTTTTGAATGGATATGTTCCACTTTTTGTAGCAATTGGAGTTAGTCTTTCTGCATCTTTTATAATTGGAGCAATAAAGTCAAAGATTGCAAACATCAGTATGTTGCGAGGAGGGTTAGAAATGGCAGGACTTGGAACAGGTATTGCCCTCATAGGATACGGAATAGGCTCAGAATTGGGAAGTCTTGGAATTATTAAGACTTAATTTTCTTTCGTACACTTCTGTTTGCAATATTAGCTGCAAATGCCCCTGCACCTATTCCATTATCAATATTGACAACAGATAGTCCAAGAGTACAACTTTGCAACATAGATGCCAATGCTGCAACTCCCTTTGCCCCATAACCATACCCAACAGATGAAGGAACTCCAATTACAGGTATATCTACCAAAGAGGACACTACTGATGCAAGTGCACCTTCCATTCCGGCAACTACTATAATTACATCCACCTCTTCAGATATCACTTTCTTTATTACAGGAAAAAGTCGATGAATTCCAGCTATACCTATATCATAACTACAAATACATTGACACCCCATCGATTCACACATCAATCTTGCTTCTTCGGCCACTCCAATATCAGAAGTTCCAGCTGTCAGTATACCCACTTTCCCCCCTGTAAAATGTAGTTTCTTAGAGAAGAGTATGGTCGTAGTGTTTTTGCCTGTGTGTATTTTTAACTTATTTTTTTGAGAAAAGATCAATATTTTCTTGTAGTGATCTTTGTTTATTCTAGAGACAAGGACAGAATCTGCTTTAGATGTAGTTGTGAGAATTATTTTTTTTATATCTACAAGTTCTTTTTTCTCTGCAAATACAACTTCAGGTATTCCACGCCGCAGTTTTCTATTCATATCAATTTTGGCAAAATCTTCAATTTTCTCAACAGAGTAGAGAGAAAGTAATTTCTTAGCTTGTGGTACACTTATTTTTCCAAGATCAAGTGATTTTAATATTTCCGTAAGATCCAATGTCATTTTTGATAGTTAATGCACAGTTAAAAATTTAATTAGTTTTAAAGATTAGAGATGGCATTTTTAACACTGTCTACACCCTTTTTGAACCACTCTTTTTCATTTGAATCCAAGTCTAATTCTATTATTTTTTCAACACCATTTTTGCCAATAACTGCTGGAACGCCAATAGATACATCAGAGTAACCATATTCTCCATCTAGATATGTTGCCACAGGAATGACTTGTTTGGTGTTGTTCAATACTGCTTCTATTATGGTAGATATTGCGTTACCCGGGGCATGAACTGTAGCACCCTTGAGTTCTATTACTTTTGCTGCAACTTGTCTTGTTCCTTGTACAATTTCCTCAGTTTTTTCTTTTGATATGATTGAAGTCAGTGGTATTCCAGAAACAGTTGAAAATCTTGGAAGTGGTAACATATTTTCACCATGTTCTCCTATCACAAGACCGCGTATGGAGTTTCTAGAGTAACCAGTAGATTCGTGAATAAATTGTGTAAAACGTGATAGATCAAGCATGCCACCCATTCCAAACACTCGGTTTTTTTGAAATCCTGAAACTTTGTATGTGAGATATGCCATAGGATCTAATGGATTAGTAACTGGAATTATCATTGCATCTTTAGCATGTTTCTGGATATTTTCTACAACGCCCTTTACTATTGATGCATTTATTTTCAAGAGATCCATTCTTGTCATTCCAGGTTTTCTACCAGAACCTGCAACAACAACTACAATATCAGATCCCTTCATTTCAGAATAATCATTTGATCCTCTAACGTTGACATCAATTCCTTTTTCTGCCAACATGTGATTTATGTCCATAGCCTCACCTTGTGGAAGGCCTTGAACCACATCTAGTAACAATATCTCATCTGTAACTTTTCGAAGAGCCGTGAATAGTGCTGCAGCTCCACCAACTTTTCCTGAACCGATAATTGTAATCATAAAAGGCCCTCAATTTAATCTCTAATTAAACTTGACTGTTTTTTATCAGTCTACGTGACAATTGCCTAGTAACCAAAACTATGAATCAAATTACAATTTATATGCATTTCAGTATGTTTAGAAAATAATGGTGCTTGTAATTGATGCACAAGTGGCTGGAATTTCAGGAGATATGTTACTTTCTTCACTAGTTAGCATTGGTGCAAAAAAATCCAGAGTTATAGACGGAGCATATTCAGTTGAAGAATATCTCAAAGATTCTAAAATTGTAAAAATGGATTTTGAAAAAACTGTCAAGCATGGAACAGAAGCTACGTATCTCATGTTAGAGACAAGTGAGAAGCATCATGAAAGAAAAGGAATTGAAATTCAAGAATGTATATTATCCACATCAGACAAGATAGGACTATCTGAAAAAGCCAAAGTTTTTGCAAAAGAAAGCATTAGATCATTACTTTATGCAGAGTCAAACATACATGGAGAGCCTCTTGAATCAGTACACTTTCATGAAGCATCTAGTATTGATACAGCCATAGATATCATAGGTTCTGCCATTGCACTAGACGATTTGAGATTATTTTCAGACGAGATTATTGCAACTCCAGTGGCAATAGGTGGTGGAACTCTAACATTTTCTCATGGTACTGTGTCTAATCCAGCTAGTGCAATACTAGAGATATTTCGTGGTTCAGATATAGCAATTTGTGGAGGACTGATAAAAGAAGAACTCACTACTCCCACTGGTGCAAGTCTACTTGTAAATTTAGCAGATAAATGCTCAGAATTTTATCCAACAATGAAGATAAAATCAATAGGATACGGTGCAGGAAGTAAGAACTTTGATGGGTTTCCCAATGTTTTGAAAATTGTCCAAGGAGAATCAACAGAAGAGTTTCAATTAGATTCCATACAAATTCTTGAAACAAACCTTGATGACATATCTGGTGAGACAATAGGACACATGATTGACAAGTTAATTGCAAATGGTGCAAAGGATGTTACAGTAACAGGCGGAATAACAAAGAAAGGAAGACCAACAAATCTAGTTTCCATCATATGTGATTTGTCCACTACAAACACCTTGATCAGTACACTTATTTCAGAAACTGGCACTTTAGGTGTGCGAATAAGATCATCTAGTCGCTATGTGGTTCCAAGAATAATTGTTTCAGTACCCATCATGATACAAGGAAGCAATTTTACTGTAAGATGTAAAATTGTAAAACATAATGAAACGATAAAACATTTCAAGGTAGAATCAGATGATGTTAAGATAATCTCAGATTCCCTGGCACTATCATTCAAAGAAACATCAGATCTGGTATCAAGTGAAGTCAAACTGAGGTTAAACATAAGATGAAACAGATTAAAGATCTAGTAACTTGGTTTCAGGGAAAAGAAAAAGCTTTGGTAGCTCTTTCAGGAGGAGTGGATAGTGCATTAGTAGCATATGCGGCTCAAATGGCACTAGGTGAGCAAGCTGTTGCTGTAACTGCAGATTACAAGACATTATCTCAAGAAGAATTAGATTCTGCAAAAAAAATTTGTCAAGAAATAGGAATTAGACACATAATTATTGAATATAGCGAATTAGATAATCCAGATTTTGTGAGAAACGATAAAAACAGATGCTTTCATTGTAGAACAGAATTAGCAGAACATCTTGTTGCACTATCAAAAAAAGAAAAAATTAACTTAATTGTAGATGGTACTAATCTAGATGACCTTATAGAATATAGACCAGGAATAATAGCACTCAAAAAAAACGGTGTTCAAAGTCCACTCGTAGAAAGTGGATTCACAAAATCTGATGTTAGAGATGTTGCAAAAGAGAATAATATTTCCATTCATGACAAACCATCTAATTCTTGTCTAGCGTCACGCATTCCATGGGGCAATACCGTTACAGCTGAAAAGCTTGAAAGAATAGAAAAGAGTGAGATTATGATAAAGCATCTTTTTGGAGTAAGACAGGTAAGAGTTAGAGATTTTGGAAATAGAGCAAGCATAGAGGTAGATAAAAACGAGATAGTCTTTTTAGATGACGGAAAAAAAATGTTGATGCTGGAGAAATATATGAATGAGTTAGGATTTGATAACATCATGGTTGATCCTAACGGCTATAGACCAGGTAAACTCAATGTGATAACAGATTGATCTATTTAGATAACGCCGCATCTACACCTGTTCATGAAAAAGTCATAGAAGAGATGATTCCTTATTTTAGAGAGCAATATGGGAATCCTTCTTCCATACACAGACATGGCAGAGTTGCAAATACTGCAATTCAAAACGCAAGGAAGCAAATTGCTTCACTCATTAATGCACACAGCAGTGAGATACTTTTAACTTCTGGAGGAACAGAATCAAACAATACAGCAATCTACGGTATAGCATCACAAGGTAAAGGAAAACACATCATAACATCATCCATTGAACATGACGCAATACTAGAACCGTGTAAGCGTCTTGAAAAAGAAGGATGTACAATATCTTTTCTTCCAGTGGATAAACAGGGTTTTATAGATACAGAGGATCTCAAAAAAGAAATTTCTGGTGATACATGTCTAATTACAATAATGTATGCAAATAATGAAGTTGGAACGATACAACCCATAGAAAAAATATCTCAAATTGCAAGAGATAATAATATCATTTTTCATACAGATGCAGTTCAAGCAATAGGAAAAATTCCCATAGATGTCAAAGAACTTGGAATTGATTTGCTTTCAATATCATCTCACAAGATAAATGGTCCAAAAGGAGTAGGAGCGCTATACATCAGAAATGGTGTAAAGATGTCTCCTTTGATATTAGGTGGAGGTCAAGAAAATGGACTTCGATCTGGCACAGAAAATGTAGCAAGCATAGTGGGATTCGGAACAGCATGTACACTCTCAAAAAATAACATGGATGAAAATTCAATTCATCTCAAAAAACTAACCGCAAAATTAACTACAAGAATATTACAGGAAATACCCGCTACAACTCTTAATGGACATCCAGATACACGAACTCCTAATAACACTCATTTTACTTTCCTTGGTGTAAATGGAGAAGATCTGATAATAAAATTGGATGAACATAAAATATCTGCATCTACTGGTTCTGCATGTTCTGTCAAGATACAGAAAGCATCTCATGTTTTAAAAGCAATGGGCTTTTCACATGAACAAGTTACAGGATCATTACGTCTCACGGTAGGAATAACAAATACAGAACAAGAAATAGATGAAACCGTAGATACACTAAAAAAAGTTGTTCAAGAGCTACGTGCAGTATCACCATACAAAAGCAAGTACAATTTTTAGTTCAAAAATTCAATTATGATAAAACTTGAATCTTATATTGGCTTTGATCTACAAGTGGTACTAGAGAATCCATTCCATCCCACACATAGACTTCTGCAGAATAAATACCAGGCAATGTAGGTATCCAACTAATTTCTTCATTTGTAGTAGATAAATTCACAAGATTACTTTCAGACCATTTTAGAAAGACTACTTTGTTGTCACTATCTTTTATTTGAACAATGTATGAAATTTCCTGAGAATTTGGATGTATGTTCGATATCATACTTTTGAAGTTTATTGTTTGCCCAACATGTGAACTTTGTAGTAACGGTCTTCCAGATTGATCACTGATTTGCGTAGATATTGAAATCATGGGAATTGTGATTGTTGGCACATATTGATCTGTGTTTGTTGTAGGTTGATTTTTAGTAGGAGTTGCTACTGTAGAGCCTACTATCACAGATCTACCATATTGATCTCGAAAGTCATGATACCACGCTTGGACATTACCTCCCACAGGAGATATCAAAGTAGTTCCATCTTCACTGCATATCCAAGAAGGCATTTTAAAAATTCCTTTGAACACACCAGTACCCGGTCCAGTTTCGGTTAACGTAAAACCAGTAGCAGCAAGACCTCCATAGAACACTCCATTTACAGTACAATGTTGGAATCTAAATCCTTTAATCCAAACTTCCAAGAGTATGTTTCCATTATTATCTCCAACAGTATCATCTGCTGGAGAGCCAGGATCATTTACACTTGGATAACTCACTATGGTATTAGCGTCAGTAATCAAATCAGGATCATCAACAGTTATTGTCACATCAGAACCAATTCTATAATTTGATGAGTCAAGTGTTACGGTACCAGTATTTGTTGGAAGATTCTGTTGTGAGGTAACTGTTGTGGAAGCCCCACTTTGTGTACCTAAAATAGAAAAATGTATTGCATTAGCATCTGTAAGTTCAGTGTTTACAAGAAATTTAATATTACTACCAAAAGTTTGAAGACCTTTGATCAAATTGGGATCAAATTGGTTTAGTTGATTTATTACGGTGTATTCAATCGTTCCTGAAAATACACCAGAATTGGTAGATGTTTCTTGTAGTTCTGCTCTATAGATAGCATTGTTTACTTGTTGATTGTTATTCATCCCAAAAGAGAAGAGATCAAATACAATTGGTTGAGTGTCACTAGGATTTGAAATATTTCCAGAAGTGTTAAAGTTAATCTCCAAGAATACAGGTAGACTTGATGACATTGAATTTATTGAAGCGACCGCGTTATCACTTATTTGAATCAGACCATTACCAGATGTAATTTCTCCAGGTGTTACAATTGTGACTGGTGAAGAACCTACAGATCCAAAATACAGAGTCATGCTAGCACTAGAAAACGACGTTATCCCAAGCTGTTGTTGAAAAGATCTGAGATCATAATTAACCCAATTAGTTCCCTTTGAATTTGGTTGACTAGTGTCTATGAGTAGATTCTTGAGAGATTGAGCAGAGATACCCAGATTTAGTGTAATTTTCTGGAAATTCGACATTGATTGAGATCGAGTATCAATTATCAATCGTAATGAATTAGCATCAAACACAGTAGATGGTACACTGATCGAGTTTGAACTATTATAGAATGTAACATCAGAAGAACCACTCAATGTAAGAGGATTTCCAATCTTCAAAGTAGGTATTTTTGCAGAAGTTCTGAAAACATCTAGTTGATCAACCATATTGGAGTTGATGTTTTGATCATTATCCACAAGAGTGATTGTTTCTTGTTGACCAGGACCAAATTGACTCTGACCGCTACCAACGTTAAGACTTGCGGTTGTAGTACCAGAAACAATAGAAGTACTCTGAAGGTTATAAGTAATCGAACCAGAATGAGACCTAGGAGCATTTGATAATATTCCTATGGTTGATACACCAGCAAAAGAGCTTTCAAAAATGCCAGTATGCGGTCCTGTTTCTACAAAAGTTACCAATTTGTTATACACACCATTAAGAGATAGACTTGTCTGAACAGAATTAGTTTTCAGATTAACAACATCTGATGTATCCATACTTAATTTTCCATTATCTTTGAAACCAAGATTACTCAGATAGGGCATTAGATTTACAATACCAGAACCGCTTGCACTACTACCGGACTCTGCAAAGGCTTGATAAAACGTAGCAGGAGTAGAACCGACATTAAAAGTCCATGAATCTTGAGATGTAGGATCTATACTTAATTCAGCATCATCAATGGTTGCAAATACGTCAGAACTTGATGGATATGAAGTTCTATCAAGACTTAATGAAATATTTGGGATATCAGAATAATCAAGATCAACACTTTGTGTACCTGTAGATCTGTCATATTCTATGTGGACATTACCACTAAGTGTGAAGAGTTGAATCAGAGGCCATACATTTTGATTTATTCCTATTTGACCTGATGGAACTTGTGGATTGGAATTCAGTGAGGGAGGATTTCGTACAACATTATTTTGACTAGACGGAGTTGTCGGTGTACCGCTACAGGAGTTAAAACCTGCTGTACCTTGAGTAGTACCAGATAAGCCTGCAGAGTCCGGAATTGCCACCCCATCAGTTTGAGACACATCTACTCCCAAAACAGAAGAAGGTGTAGAACTTGAACAAAAAACTCCAAAATCAATACTTTGTCCAGGAGAACCAGATGCTGCTGCTTGGTCAGCTTGTTTTGCACTATCAGTATTAGCAAAGAATGCATACCAGTTACCATCTGAACCTTGTGCCATCAGAAGATTTTTTCCATTTATTGAAACATTTGGTTGACCTATTGTTTGATCTAGCTGAGTATTATCTTCCTGTACAATAACTTCTGTTACCATAGGTCCAGAAATATGATTATCAAAAATACTGTTTTCTGAAGAAACAAAAAGATTAGGGTGATCAGAATAGGCATTTACATTAGGTGAAGATAGTGGCGGAACAATCATTGAAAAAACTAGAAGAATTACAAGAATTTTATGCAACTTTCTAATGTGAGAAGATGTACAAGATAACGTTATCGAATAATTCATACTAAATTTTACCAAATGTCATTTGTACATTAGGTTTTAACCAGGGTAAGAGATGATGAACAATGTGATAAAACCTAAACCAATTCTAATAGTAAGTGGAATATTGGTATTGGCAGGTATTGCAATAACAGCATATCAATCACAGATAACTTCAGAAAATCTTTCAAATCAACAAAATACTCTAGACATTGGAACACAGATGATTGTCACAAAGGAAATGAGTCCGAACAGTAATCAGAAAGGAGTGTACTCTATTCAAATAACAGATTTTAAAAATGAGGATAATATCAAAGCAATAGTAACTGATCCTACCGGTACGCCAATTATAACAAACTCCATAACAAAAAGTCCAGTTCAAGAAACATTCAAGATTTCATCATCAGGAAATTATACATTACAGATAGAAAATCATGGACAAAGTGAGATACAGGTTCTCGGAATTATTGGATACTATCCACAAAATATAGAATTAGCAGACATTTCAGGGTTCATAGCACTCCTGATAGGCCTTAGCGGACTTGCAATTGGCATGATGTACTTAATTAGGAATCGTGCAAGATCTTAATTGAGAAATTGATCTAGTTCAGTTAATCCATCAACTACGTTTTTAAAATTATCATCACTTTCCATTATTTTATTTAGTTTGTTAAGATCAACTTTGAAAATTTCCTTACCGTCATTTTGAGTCATCACAACAAACTGGTGTTCCATCACATACGAAAGAAGACTTTTGATCTGATCTAGGGAGAGTCGTAGTTTCGCTGTCAAATATGCAGAGTCTTTTTCCCCACTCTCAAGCTCTGCAAGAATGGATGAGACATCTGGATCTACTAGAGTTTCCATCATTTTTTGTTTATCAAAACTTTCACTCATGTTCATTAACCATTACTAGAATGTAATATTTTTTTCTTAGTGTTTTAATTTTTTCATGGCATTCAGGAACACCAGGCTAGAGTTGAGCATACTTTAGCTCAGAATCTTAATTCTATTAACAAAATTTGCAAATCCCAGAGGTATTACAATAAATACTCTCTCTAAATGAGATTTCAAGTATTATTATTTTAGCATGGTTTTTATCGGGGATGCTGAGGATTTTTTATACTTGTCTTCACAAGAATTTAGACACATAGTTAGAATTGCTGGTAAAGATATCCCAGGTGCTAAAAAGACCATTATTGGAGTTGGTCAGGTGAAAGGAATTGGATATAATTTTGCAAAATCACTTTTAGAGGTGTTAAAGATCAATCCCAACAGTAATGTCGGTTTTCTTACAGAATTACAAGTAGAAGAAATAGAAAAGGCTATGAGAGATCCAATATCTGTTAACATACCCACATGGTTTCTAAATAGACGAAAGGATATGGATACAGGAAATGATTTTCACCTTATTACTTCAGATATTGACTTTAACGTAAGAAATGATATCGAACGAGAAAAAGGTATGAACAGTTGGAGAGGATTTCGTCACACATATGGATTAAAAGTTCGCGGACAAAGCACACGTACCACAGGTAGAAAGGGTGGTGCAGTTGGAGTTAAGAAAGGTGGTAAAGTTTTACCAGCTGGTTCACCCGGTGCTCCAGCTGAAGGTGCAGCTCCCGCAGCAGCTCCAAAGGCTGGTGCAGCTCCCGCAGCAGCTCCAAAGGCTGGTGCAGCTCCCGCAGCAAAACCTGCTGCAGCGGAAAAGAAAAAGTAGGTGTAGCAGATGGGAGATCATCCAAAGAATTCACGCAAAATGTGGAGAAAACCAAAACGTCCTCTCAATTATGATTTACTAAATGAAGAATTACATGTCTTAGGTACTTTTGGACTCAAAAATAAGAGAGAGTTATGGAAGGCACATACAGAACTTTCAAGAATAAGAAATCAAGCAAGATCACTTTTGGCATTAACTCAGGATGTCAGAAGTACAAAGGAACCAATATTGATGAAATCACTTGCAAGAGTTGGATTAGTTAAAGAAAATTCTACATTAGATGATGTACTCAATCTAAAGGTGACTGATTTTTTATCTAGACGACTACAGACAATCATTCAGAAAAAAGAATCGATAAAAAGCCCATATCTTGCAAGACAGATAGTAGTACACGGACATGTGATGATAGGGGAGAGAGTAGTTACAGTTCCTTCATACACAGTGAAAGTTGAAGAAGAAGATCAGATTTGCTTATCACCAGAATTAGATCTTAACAAGGGAAAACAACAACCAGTTCAAGAAGTAAAGGCCGAACAACCAACCGAGTAAAACACACGCAATCATTATTTATCAAGAATATGCATATGATATCAACATGTGTTCAATTATAGGATATTTAGGCATCAATTCTGCCGCACCGATAATAGTCAAGGGATTGAAAAGAATGGAATATCGTGGATATGACAGTGTAGGAGTAGCAACTTTTTCCGAGCAACAAATCAGCGTCAGAAAGGGAGTTGGTAAAGTTTTAGAAGTAAACAAAACAGCAAAACTAGATGAGCTTTCCGGGACCACAGGTATTGGGCATACAAGATGGGCCACTCATGGAATGGTAACTGACACAAATGCTCATCCACATTCATCAAGTTCAGGGGAGATAGCTATTGTGCACAATGGAATAATTGAGAATCATGAAGAATTAAAAAAAGAACTCCAAGAACATGGTTATACTTTTAAAAGTCAAACAGATAGCGAAGTAATTGCAAATCTTCTTCAATATAATTATGACAAGACTAGAGAAATTAAGAAATCTGTTGTAGACACAGTGGCAGAATTAAAAGGAAATTATGCTTTTGTTGCAGTCTTTCAAGATGGTACACTATCTGCTGCTAGACTACACGAGCCATTAATAATAGGAGTAGGAAAAGAAGGATATTTTATTTCAAGTGACGTATTAGGATTTGTAGAATACACTGATGAAGTTATTTACCCAGATAACAAAGAATTTGTGATCATTGACAAAGAAGGATTGAAGATCTTTGATTTTGATGCAAATCCAGTACATCATCAGATAACCAAAGTATCAAAAGAATTTGCAGATGTATACAAAGGCCAATATGCTCATTACACTTTGAAAGAAATTTCAGAACAACCATCAACAGTATTGAATGCTGGGAATAATACCAAACTTGAGATTGACTTGGTTTCTGATCTAATAAAACATGCAAGAAATGTATACATTACTGGAAGTGGAACAAGTTACAATGCAGCATTAATTGCAAAATTTCTTTTTTCAAAATATGCAAAGATAAAGATTGATCCATTAATTTCTAGCGAAGCACAGTTTTCTCCCGACATGTTTGAAGAAAAATCAATTTTAATTGCAATATCACAAAGTGGAGAAAGTGCAGATGTATTAGAAGCTGTAGGCATTGCCAAAAATACAGGGTCTAAAATCATATCAATTGTAAACATGATGACATCCTCATTAGTTCATCAATCATCCATTTCAATGGGACTTAATTGTGGTCCAGAAATAGGAGTTGCTGCAACTAAAAGTTTCACATCACAACTTGTTGTACTATACAAAATAATTGATAAAATATGCGATGGTTGTATAGAACTGGATCTTACAAAAGTATCAGAGGCAATCAAGAAGATACTCACCAATGATTCAAAAATCAAAGATGTTGCAAAGAGATTGAAGAATGTTTCAGATATTTACGTATTAGGAAGAGGCATACATTATCCGATTGCTTCAGAAGGATCATTGAAGTTAAAGGAACTTACATACATACATGCAGAAGGACTTCCAGGAGGAGAATTAAAACACGGTCCTTTGGCATTGATGGATTCTGATTCATATGTTTTAATCATAAATCCCAATGATTCTACCTATAATGACACACTAACATCAGCTAGAGAAATAAAAGCAAGAGGAGCCAAGATAATAGGAATTTCTGATAAACCAAGTGATGTATACGATTATTGGATAGACATACCCAGTATCAACGAGCCACTATATCCGCTTGTAGAAATAGTACCAATACAACTTCTTGCATATTATGCTGCAATTGATAAAGACTTTGATCCAGACTATCCAAGAAATCTAGCAAAATCAGTGACAGTCAAGTAATTTTCGAATATTCTTTTTCAGTCAAAGTTAGAAGACCGTTTGCATCAATTCCGGTTTTCAACATGCAACCAATAGATGCACCTCCTGCACCTGCACCTTCTTTTACAAATCCTTCAGCGTATGCACTTAACCCAGAGATTTTTGATTCTGCAAGTTTGAGTTTGGCAACCAATATGGGCACATCCAGTATCTGCGATATGATATCAGTTAGATTTGCAGATTTATCTTCAGATACATAAGAAGTAGTTCCAACAGCAGTATTCTTCCCTTCAAATCCAATACTTTTTGCAAAAGCAAGTACAGCAGCCATCTGCGTTCCACCAGCTAATAGAACTCTAGAAATTTCAGAAGCAGTACTAAGAATACCCGCAACTGTTGGAATCATTGGATCACCTAATTGAGATATAATTTCAAAGGGATCTTTTGATTGAAGTCTGTTCAATGCCTCCTTTACTGTTTGAATTTTGAGATCTATTGGATTTTGAGGCATACTGCTGCTAACAGATCCTGTAATTCCAAATCCTTCAAGCACTCCAAGAGCTGTAGTAGTGCCACCCGGAATGCTCTCACCAACTATAACACAGTCAGTCGAAGCCCCAAGAAATCGTCCAATTATTCTGCCATATTCAACTGCTTTTCCAACATCATCAAGACTAAGAGCTTGCTCTTTTCCAATATTTTTTCCATAATTCAAATTCATATCAATAAATGGAAGTTTTGGAGACACTTTGCTACCAGCATTTACAACAATACTAGGGATACTTGCTGCTTCCAGTGCAGTTTTTGTCAACAATGCAGGAGTTGGTTTTCCATCAGGAGTCATTGGGATTACAGAAATACTTCTACAATATCCATAGTGAATGAATTCAGCATCAGCGGGTCCTGTAAATTTTATCAGATCCGGATGCTCTCCAGCCATGGTTATTCCAGGTATTTCAGATGTTTCAGTATAGGATATAACTAGAGAAAAGATAAATTTTTTTTGTTCAGTTTGTTTTATGAATTCTAAACCTTTTTGTTTATTTCCAAGTATTTCTATGTCTTGCAATAATTAATCACTGCCCATAAAATTTACAAACTCAGATTCTGTTCTAGGTTGCAATACAAAATTTGTCTTTTTTTCTTTATCTATAGTTGAATTTGGGGAGCTTCCATAATTGTGTCCGGGATATAATACTAGATTACCATCAAGCTTGTAAATGATATCAAATAGACTATGATAGAGCTCTTTTGCACTTCCTCCAGGTAAATCTGTTCTACCACAGTTCCCTACAAAAAGTGCATCACCTGAAAAGATTTTTCCATCACCAATTAGACAGATACTATCTTTTGAGTGTCCAGGGGTGTGTAATACAGTAAGTTCGGACTTGCCAAACATTATTTTATCACCATCAGATAAACGTACATCATTTTTTAGAGTAGAAGATTCATGCTGCAAGATTTTAGATTTTGTATGTTCTACCATTGCATTGTTTCCTATGGTGTGATCAAAATGATGATGTGTGTTGATGATATATTTGACTTTTAGATCATTTTTCTCTATTATTTCCATTACTAGCTCTAGATCCCATGAAGGATCAATAATAACAGATTCTTTAGTTTCCTCATCCTCAAGAACATAAGTAAAGTTTTGCATATTTCCCACTTGGAGCTGATGTACTTTCATGACAACACTCCAATCTCCGCTTCAGGAGGGATTCCTATTTTTTCAACTATTATTTTACCACACATGTCTTGTCCTTTTGGCATTCCAATTTTCATCTTGTGAAAAGTTATGGTAATATCGGTTTTTACACATTTGTCATGTACCATTCCAGTATCAGGATCAAGACCTGACGGTACATCAACAGCAAATTTGAAAGCATTTGATTGATTTATCAAATCTATCGCTGAAGAATATGGCTCTCTAATTTTTCCAGACATTCCAGTTCCCAAGATTCCATCCACTATTACATCTGCATCATTAACAATTTCATTAATTGTAGATGTAAGTACAAGATTTACAGAATTCATTTTTTCCAGAATTTTCCAGTTAGATCGAGCTTCTTCTGTTTTTATCTTATCGGGATGTCCTAAAAGTACTACGGTGGAAGCATAACCAAACGCAGCCAAATGTCTGGCCACAACAAATGCATCGCCTCCATTATTTCCCAGTCCAGCAAAAACTGTTATCTTTTTTGATATTAAATCACTGCAATGTTCTACAATGTGTCTTGCAGTAGCAGCACCAGCATTTTCCATCATTAGTTTTCTAAAAAAACCCATTTGATGTCCATTCTCTTCAATTTGCATCATTTGTTTTACAGTAATTTCCATAACAATACAAGATTTTATGTCAAATAAGGGCTTTACCAAAACACATATCCATCTCAAACATAGAACAAATAGAGTTTGAAAGAATATGAAATTAATGAATAGTTTTGTAGAATGCCAGTAGAAATTCTAATGTTACATCTCACAATAAAACTAGTACCATATTGAAAATTATTCAAATAGAAAAGGAGTTGATTTGTATGCCATTGAGAATTCATCCACGGGACATGTAAATTTTTGACATGTCGTTATGAAATCATTAATGCGGGAGAAGGGATTTGAACCCTCGAAATCCTAAGATACTAGCCCCTCAAGCTAGCGCCTTTGACCAGGCTGGGCGACTCCCGCAATTGGTTTTACCCATGTATGGTTTTTATAAGCCTTGATTACTTTTTGTGACTGTGCTAATTCCTGTCAGGTGTTTTACTTGTGGAAATTTGATTGCTGATAAATTTAAGGAATATCAAAATCGCGTCAAGGGTGGAGAGGATCCAGGAAAAGTTTTAGATTCATTTGGCTTTAAGAGATATTGTTGTAGAGCAATGATTTTGACATCTGTTGAGACAATTCATCAAGTCATTCCGTTTTATGAAGCCATCAGAAGAAGAGAACAAGAAGTAAGATCTGAACTAGAATAGAATGCCAAAGATTACATCAATTAAAGGCAGGATACTTTACAATAGCAGAGGAAGTCAAACTATAGAAATTGATGTAACATCAGATAATGAACATGTAGGACGAGTTTGTGCTCCGTCAGGTGCAAGTGTAGGAAAACATGAAGCTCAGAGCTTTCCACAGAACAAACCAGAGAAAAGTTTAGACATATTAAAAAAAAATGTAAAGAAATTTTTGGGCCTCGATCCATCAAATCTGAAAACAATTCATGAAACCCTGAGAGAGATTGACGCATCTCCGAATTATTCAAAAGTTGGAGGTTCACTTGCATTCGCATTAACCATTGCATCAATTGAATCGGCTTCAAAATCATTACAGATTCCAATGTTCAAGATATTATCAAAAGATTCAACATTTAGAAATCCGTTTCCGCTTGGAAATATCTTAGGAGGAGGAGCACATGCAGGACCAGGCACCCCAGACATTCAAGAGATTCTAGTCTGTGCTACAGGTTCCAAAACCATCCGTGATACAATAGAAGTTAATTTGATGGTTCATAAAGAAGTAGGAAAAATTTTAGCAAAGAAGGATCCAAGTTTTACCAATGGAAGAGGAGACGAAGGAGGATGGGCTCCAAAATTAAAAAATGACGAAGCTTTAGAAATATCTGCAAAAGCTTGTGAGCAGCTAGGTTTTACATTAGGAAAAGAAGTTTCTTTAGGAGTAGATTTTGCGTCATCTACACAATGGGATGAAAAGAAAAGAAAATATGTATACAACAGAGCTGGTTTTGAAAATACTCCAGAAAAACAGATTGAGTTCGCATCAGAAATAATAAAGAAATACAAACTTGTTTATGCGGAAGATGCAGTTCATGAGGAAGCATTTGAAGACATGGCAGTTTTGACTAGAAAGTTTCCGCGTGTTCTCATAACTGGAGATGATCTATTGGTAACAAATACAAAAATTCTCAAAAAAGCAATAAAAATGAGAGCCTGTAGTGGAGCGATATTAAAAGTAAATCAAGCCGGAAGTCTTTATGACGCACTTGAATTTGCCAAAGAGGCAAACAGTAACAATGTGAAACTGATTACATCACATCGATCTGGTGAATCAACAGATTCTCACATATCACATATTGGACTTGCTACCAAATCTAAGATGCTCAAAGTTGGCATAGTAGGTGGAGAAAGGATGGCCAAACTCAATGAACTGCTACGACTCTCAGAGTATGATTTAATACGTGGAATGGCCGAAATTTAAAAACACAGAATGAGCAAACAAGAAGATTTCGAACACATGGAAAAGTATGTACTTTCCACAGGAATAAGGGTAGGAACACAAGTAAAAACAAAATTCATGACACCATTTGTTACCAAGGCAACAAATGAAGGACTATACATTATTGATAGCAAGAAAACATTATCCAGAATTCAAACAGCTGCTAAATTTATCAACAGAGCAGACATTACAAAAATTTTAGTTTGTTCTGGCAGAGAATATGCCAGTACTCCGGTTGAGAAATTCTGTGAGGTCACTGGTGCAACCCCCATGCTTGGAAGATTTATGCCAGGAACTCTAACAAATCCATCATTACCTTATTACAGAGAACCAGAACTAGTTTTCGTATCAGATCCTCAAGTAGATGAACAAGCCGTTGTAGAAGCTACTAATGCAGGAATTCCAGTGATAGGAATTTCCAATACAGACAATGTTACCTCAAAAATTGATCTAGTAATTCCTGCAAACAATAGAGGAAGAAAATCCCTAGCTGCTGCATATTGGCTTTTAGCAAGAGAGATACTAATGCAAAAAGGTAAATTAAAAAATGCAGAATCTATGAAATACCAAATAGATGACTTTGAGACTAAAATAACAGAAGAAGAATTAGAAGAAGAAACCGAAAGGATGCCTCCTTCAAGAATGAGATCACAGAGGCAATAACACAATGCAGGTAAGGACACCAGCTGTTGCTGGGATGTTCTATCCAAAAACAAATCAAGAGTTAAAATCAAGCATAAAAAATTGTTTTTTACATAAATATGGCCCTGGCGCATCACCCCCTTCTACACAAGATAAAAAAATCATGGGCGCCATATGCCCGCATGCAGGATATGAGTACTCTGGACCCATAGCTGCAAATTCATACCATGCAATATCATCACAAAGACCTGAACTTGTAATAATCATAGGACCAAATCATTGGGGAATAGGAAGAGATGTTGCAACAATGAAGGAAGGAATATGGAAAACACCTATTGGAGACATTGGGGTAGACACAGATTCTGCAATTCAGATTAACAAGATTTCAAAGATGATAGAGTTTGATTTATTTTCCCATACAAGAGATCATTGCCTAGAGGTACAACTTCCGATGCTTCAGGAAATATTTTCACACAAATTCAAGATTTTACCGATAATCTTAATTGACCAGAGTTACCATACTGCAATCGAAATTGGTGAATCAATAGCAATGATTGCAAAAATTAAGAATACCATAATAATTGGTTCTTCAGATTTTACTCATTACGAATCAAATGATTTTGCACATGAGCAGGACAAATCTTTGATAGATACAATAGTGAATTTAGATGTAGACGCATTTTATGATATACTGCAAGAAAAAAAGATTAGTGCATGCGGTTATGGAGCGATTGCTTCCACCATGATAGCTTGTAAGAAACTTGGAGCAACCAAGGGAACCTTGATCAAATATGCAACTAGTGGAGACATATTAGAAAGTAACAAGGATTCAGTGGTAGGATATGCATCGATAGTGTTTTCATGAAATCTATTGCTTCTGCCCCTGGTAAGATCATTCTTTTCGGAGAACATTTTGTGATATACGGTATAAAAGCGGTGCTATGTTCCACAGACAAGAAAATAACTGCAACTTCACAATTTGTGGATGAGAAAATAGTCAGGATAAGATCTTCTTTAGGAGAATCAGAAATGAGAATAGAGTCACTAGATAATTTAGAAAATGTACAACAAAAATTTATGAAACCTTTTTTCCACATAGCAAAAAAAACATTAATGGAAAATTCAACAAAACAAGGAATAGAGATAATCATAGAATCTGAGATACCGCCAGGAGTTGGGCTTGGTTCATCATCTGCCGCTTGCGTAGCAGTTACTGCTTCAGTTAATGGGCTGTTTCACAGATTGTCAAAGGAAGAAGTAGTAAAATTATCTGTAGAAGCAGAACGGACAATATTTGAACAGAATTCAGGGGCTGATTCCTCAGTCTCTACATTTGGCGGACTTGTATCATATGATCTACAGGATGGATTTCAACGAATTCCATCAAGAAATGATCTGAGTTTTATAATATCAAATTCTGCACAAGTTCACAATACCCAAGATGTTGTAAGACAAGTCAGACAATTCAAAGAGAAAAATGAAGATCTTTTCAACAAGTTATGCAGAGAAGAAATTGACATAGTTGATAATGCAATTACATCTTTGAAGGAAAACGACTTGAATAAACTAGGCTCACTAATGTTAAGAAATTATGAATTATTAAAACAGATTGGAGTTTCAACAGAAAAAATAGATATCTTGATCAAAGAAGCAAGAAAGACATCTTATGGTGCCAAGATAACAGGAGCAGGTGGCGGTGGATGTATTATTGCCCTTGTGGACAATTCCAATGCCAAAGACACGTTGAATAATTTAGGAAAAATTTCAGATTGTTTTATCACGAAAATAGATCATAACGGACTCCAGTATGCATAGAATACAGAAATTTTGTTCTAATTAAAAACTCAATAATTTACAGATATCATTTAAAAATAAAAAAGGCATGTTGGCATCTCACTCAAATAACACATCACTACTTCAGTGAGATACTTTTTAAAACCGTTCATAGCATTGTTAAAAATCATGATCTTGATGAAACTGGGAGGTTCAATAATTACCAACAAGGAGAAACCATTAACACCAAACAGAAATTCAATAAGAAAAATTGCTGTAAGTCTCAAAAATGTAAACGAACCACTTGTCATAATACATGGAGGAGGTTCATTTGGACATTATTGGTCTGTAAAGTATGACATGCATACAAAACCAGAAAGACATGGGGCCAAAGGAGTTTCAGTTGTCAAGAATTCAATGATAGAACTAAACAGTATTGTGCTTGAATCATTTTCAGAATCCGGTCTAAAACCATATTGTTTGCCCCCAAGTGATTTTATGATAGGTGATAAACCATTAACCAACAAAGTCAAGGAAATTCCCAAGATTGCAAAGACAGGATTAACACCAATTTCCTATGGAGATGTAATGTGGTATGGAAAAAATAAATTTTACATTTTATCAGGAGACAGGATCATGGGAATTTTGTCCAAACTATTACATCCTCGCCTAGCAATTTTTGTTACAAATGTAGATGGAGTGTATTCAGATATGAAAAGCAAGAAGCTTTTGAATGAAATCACAACAGAGAAACCAATCACAACAGAAGTATCAATGGATGTCACTGGAGGCATGTCTCGTAAAATAAAAGAGGCATTTAGCATATCAAAACATGGAACAGATGTTTTCTTTGTAAATGGAAACATTCCAAAGAGAATAACAAATGCGATAAATAACAAGAGTTTTGAAGGAACAATATTTAGAGGATAATTATGGAACACCTCATTCTTGTGAACAGCAATGATAATCAAATAGGAACTGAAGAAAAAGTAAAATGCCACCTACCAGATGGAAAGCTACACAGAGCGTTTACCATATTTTTGTTCAACAAAGAAGGAAAACTTTTGCTTACACAAAGAAGTATGAACAAGATGTTATGGCCAGGAGACTGGGATGGAACAGTAGCCAGTCACCCAAGACAATCAGAGGACTATATTTCATCCGCAGAAAGAAGATTACCAGAAGAATTGGGAGTTACATGCAAATTAGATTATTTGTACAAGTTTGAGTATCACGTACCTTACAAAAACATTGGATCAGAAAACGAAGTTTGTGGCACCTTGATTGGAATGTTAGATGATCCTTCAAAAATAAAGCTTGTAGAAGACGAAATTTCAGATATTCGATGGGTTACACTGGAACAAGTATTATCAGAGATTAAAAAAACACCTCAAATTTTCTGTCCATGGATGCTAGTAGCGCTGTATTTCATATCAGAGTCAAGCCACAACATAAGTGACACACACAAAGAAATTCTCAAGATGTGGAATAAAGACAACATCAAGAGCCATCTAGAAGAATCATTAAAGTATCATTTTCCAGATCACAGATGGGAGCTAAAAAAATAATGAAGCTAGAAAAACTCGCAAAAACAGCATCCAAGATAGACTCATTTCTGTCATCAAGACTCTCTGGAGAACCCAGTAACTTGTACCAAGCAGCAAGCTATTTGATTGATCACGGAGGAAAAAGATTGAGACCATACATGGTCATAAAGAGCTGCCAACTTTTAGGAGGAACCACAAAGCAGGCAATACCTGCGGCTGCAGCAATTGAAATGGTGCACAATTTCACATTGGTGCACGATGACATCATGGATAATGATGAGGTAAGACATGGTGTACCTACGGTTCATGTAAGATTTGGAATGCCTATCGGAATTCTTGCTGGAGATTTATTGTTCTCAAGAGCATTTGAAACCATTTCAAAACCTTATCTTCACAAATCAGGAAATGCAGGTTTGAATCTTGTTACTACATTGGCAAAGGCCTGTACTGACGTGTGTGAAGGTCAAGCATTGGATATCAACATGGCAAAATCAAGTAAGATACCAAATGAAGATCAATACATAAAGATGATTGAGAAAAAAACATCATCATTATTTGTAGCATCATGTGCAATGGGAGCAATATCAGCGAACAAAGATTTTGCAGATGTGACAAGATTATCTACATTTGGAAGAAATTTGGGAATTGCTTTTCAGATAATTGATGATTTAATTGGAGTGATAGGAGATCCGAAGATTACAAAAAAACCGGTTGGCAACGATATCAGGGAGGGAAAGAAGTCATTACCAATTTTGATGGCAATCAAAAAAGCAGATAACCAAGAAAAAAAGATAATCCTGAATGCATTTGGTAATTCATCTGTTTCAAAGAGCGAGGTAGAGAAAGCCATTTCTACAATTTCTGCTCTCGGAATAGAAAATACAATAAAACAAAAGGCAACATACCACTCCAATGCAGCCAAAAAATCAATATCGATATACGATGGACCTGCAAAAAATGAATTACTTTCTTTGCTTGATTTTGTGGTAGAGAGGAGTCTTTAGTTGGATGATGAATTAAAAAAGGTAATTCGCGGAATTGCTCTTTTAAATGCATCAGAACACGATGGAAAAACCAGAAATGATTCAATCATATCCAAAGTAATTGGTACCAAACCAGAACTTCGTTCCAGAATTAAAGATATCATTCCACTTATTTCTCAGACAGTGATTGATGTTAACAAATTATCAGTAGGATCACAAAAAGAAGAAATTGCAAGTAAATATGCAGAACTTTTGATAGTAAAGCCAAAACAAGATAGAATCGGTCTCCCACCACTTGAAGGAGCAGAGCAAAATAATGTAATTACGCGCTTTCCCCCAGAACCTAACGGTTATCCACACATTGGTCATGCAAAGGCATCAATAATTGATGAGGAATATGCAAAGATGTACGGAGGAAAGATCATACTAAGATTTGATGACACAAATCCAGAAAAAGAACGCTTAGAATATTATGCAGCAATCAAGGTTGGACTAGATTGGCTGGGTGTAAAATATGATCTCATAAAAAATACCTCAGATGACATGGAGATAATCTACAAGAAAGCCAAGGAACTCATTGATTTAGACAATGCATATGTGTGTACATGTGACAAGGAGACAATTAGTAAGAATAGAAGAGAAATGTTACCCTGTAAATGCAGAGCAGGAAATCTTGATCAAAATAATATCCGTTGGAATAAGATGTTTGACAAATTCAAACCTGGAGAAGCCATAGTGAGATTTCGAGGTGATATGAGTTCAGAGAATACAGTCATGCGAGATCCAACCTTGCTTAGAATAATAGATGAGCCACACCCAATCCACAAAGACAAATACAGAGTTTGGCCAAACTATGACTTGGCAGTCGCTATAGAAGACAGCATTGATGGAATCACCCATGCGTTTAGAACCAAAGAATATGAATTACGCACTGAACTCTACTATGCACTTTTAGATAAACTGAATATGCGTAAACCAAAGATGCTAGAGTTTTCAAGGTTAGAATTTGAAGGAATGCCAGTCTCCAAGAGAGTACTAAAACCTCTAGTAGAGGAAGGAAAAGTATCAGGATTTGATGATCCCAGACTTCCAACTCTTGAGGGATTACGTAGAAGAGGCATAGTTCCAGAAGCTATTCGGAAATTTGTTCTTTCTCTTGGTTTTACCAAGTCTGATACCATGCCACCATTTGAAACACTTGAATCATTTAATAGAAAAATAATTGATCCAAAAAGTGTAAGACTGTTCATTGTTCTTGATCCAGTAAAATTAACAGTTACTAACAACAATCTTACCGAAATTGAAATTTCTAATCATCCACAAAACGACATGGGTAAAAGACGAATTACAATAGATGGAAATTTCTACATACCCGGCAATGATACCAAGACATTGAAGATAGGGGACGAGATAAGATTGCTAGAATTATACAACATAAGAATAACAAAGATTGGTTCAGAGATAGAAGGAGAGATCACTGGAACTGGTTACAAACCAGACATTCCCAAAATTCAATGGATTTCAAGAAAGAACCCTGTAAACATAGAGGTCCTAATGTCAGATGTATTGTTCATAAATGACCAGTTTAATGAGAATAGTTTACAAATCAAGCAAGCTATCACAGAACAATACTACTTAGAGTTAAATGTGGGAGCAGAAATCCAGTTCGTAAGATTCGGATATTGCAGAAAAGATTCTGCAAATCAAGCGATATATACACACAAGTGAAGAAAATGAAAATTGCAAGATTGCTTAGACAAAATATGGAAACATATGCTTTTGTCAACGAAGGAAAGGTTTTGACAAGAGAGAGTATGACATCACAGACCGGAATTCCCATACCTCAGAGCATCAAAGATTTCTTGTTTGACGGATGGTATGATGAGATAAAAAATAATGTAAAAAATCTAAACTATAATGAAAATTTATCAGAATTCAAATTTCTTCCACCTATTCCAAATCCATCCAAGATAATTTGTTTGGCTTTTAATTACAAGGATCATGCAAAAGAACAAAACTTGATTCCGCCGGATGAGCCAGCAATAGTGATAAAACCTAGAACAACACTCAATGGAGCTACATCAGACATAGTCTGTCCATCTTTTGTATCAAAGCTTGATTATGAAATTGAGCTTGCAGTAATAATTGGTAAAGATTGCAAGAACATATCAGAAAAAGAGGCAAAGGAGGCAGTTTTTGGATACATGGTCTTAAACGATACCTCTGCAAGAGACATACAAGCTAAAGATAAACAGTTCACCAGAGCAAAAGGGTTTGATACTTTTGCACCATGTGGTCCTTGGATAACATCTGCAGACGAGATACCAGAACCACAGAATCTCAAAATGGTAACCAAGGTAAACGGAGACGTTAGACAAAACTCGTCTACATCAAATATGCATCTAAAGGTCTATTCGATTGTGTCATTGCTAAGTAAAGCAATGACCCTAGAAAAAGGCGATATCATATCCACTGGAACACCGGCGGGAGTCATGTTAAACAAGCCAGATGCAGTATTCTTGAAGGACGGAGACAAGATAGAGATGGAGATAGAAAACCTAGGCAAAATACAAAACACAGTGAGATTTGTTTAATCTAGAATTATAACGATTTCATAACAGACATTAAAATTATTAAGAGTCAAAGATCCCCTTGTGTCATGGGAAAGATAATTGTTGGCAAAGTAAGCGACTTTGTTCCAGGCAAAATACAGAAAGTCACGATAGATGGTAAAGATCTTCTTATTGCAAACATAGATGGAAATTACTATGCAGTAAATGATACATGTACACATGCAGGAGCAAGCCTTTCCGAAGGAAGTTTGGATGGATCAGTCATTACATGTGGTTGGCATGGAGCAAAATTTGATTGTAAAACAGGCAATCTCTCTGCCTTTCCTGTCAAGATAAAAGACTTGAATTCGTATAAAGTAATAGTAGAATCAGAAAATATCTTTGTTGAAGTATAGTGCAAACTTTATAAAATAAGCTCAATTAGCATTAGCTTGAATGGTACAATGGTCGAGAAAAAAGATCCAAATATTGACACTTTGAATATGGCCATCAACACATTAGCTGAAATTGCATCAAACCCTTCCACTCCAAGAAACATCAAGAAAGATTTGACTGACCTTGTTGCAAACTTGAAAAAACAGGATTCCCCTGTCTCTGTAAGAGCCGCAAATGCCATAAGCCTTCTTGACGACATATCTCAAGACCCAAACATGCCATCATATGTCAGAGTTACCCTATGGCAGGCAGTTTCTGCCCTTGAGAGAATAAGAGAATAAATTTAGTGTAGACTGTAATTATTTAGTGAAAATCGAGGAATACCTGTCATCACTTCCAAGTTCAATAATAAGTGGAGAGGATGTCGAATTATCTGATGATACATTAAGAGAGATATTCAAATTTGTAGAGATAACAGGAAATGATGTATTCTATCACCTAGGATGTGGAAGTGGCAATAGCATTAGAATAGCCTCACAAGAATTTGGAGTAAAAAGATCTATTGGCATAGACAACAACAAGGAGAAAATATTACAGGGTGAGAAACTACTTGATGAGAAGAATGTCACAAATGGATCAATTAGACACCAGGACATTGTTGATGCGGACATTAATGATGCAAGTGTAATACTTTTTTGGTTTTCAGATGAGAAAATAATTGAAAAAATGATTTCAAAGTTTCAGGGTCTGAGATCTGGATGTAAAATAATAACCATATGGGGACCCCTTACCGGATGCATGCCAAACAAAGTAGACTTTCCGTACATTCTAAACATAACACCATTCAAGAAGGCAGAATCACTACGCGATCAAATGCTTGCAATATTTGATACAGACTGTATTGACTTTGCTGTTGCATGGGAATATTCAGATAGATATTCCAAAGCTATTGGTTCAAGAAATTTGGAGAATGATAGATTTGTAACAATACTTCAGACGCTTGTAATATGGATAAATGCAAAAAATCTTGGAATTGCATGTGGGGATGAAATACCTGAACCTGTAAAGAGTTACATGGGAATTCTCAAGACTTTTTTTAATATAGAAGTTGAACATTTGCTTGACCACTAGACCAATTATCAGTCATGTTTTTATTCACAAATGTCACATGTCTACATGATGCAAGAAAGGATAAACATCAACGTATCAGCTACAGATTACGAAAATACTAGCAAGGCAATCATATCTACGCTTGGCAATGTAGAGAAAATGGTTCATGGAGAAAATGAATTCATAGTAACTGACTCAGAATTTGCCTTTGGATGGCATTTTTACGTGGTTTGTGTCAACAAGTCTCTGGTAAAAAAATTGTCAGATCAAATGGGACCAGACTTTGAAAAGATGAAGGGAAAAGGATTAGAACACAAATTTTTGACATGGTTAAGTGAAAAGGTTAGCCAAAAAAATCTAAAGGTCAAATTAGCCATCAAAGAAGAGATGGAATCAAGCAAATTTGGAATATTTTGATATTTTAGATTTTTACAACTTTACAAGATATTGAAAAGGCCCTTGAGGGGAATCGAACCCCTGTCCGGGGATCCACAGTCCCCTATACTCGCCACTGTACTACAAGGGCCACATAAAGAAAATCGTTTTCAATCCAGTATTAATCTTAACTCAACTAGACAAATGCCAACTTTTAGGATACACTAGGATATTTTTTGCTACAATCAGGAGTTTATGGGTTAATTATTCCCCTACCGATTATCTTTCCTTCTTTTAGCATTGTCAGTGCTTCTGTTGCTTGATTGAGCTTGAATCTGTTTGAGATCACCGGTTTTATTATTTCTCTGCGAGCAAGTGAAATCAATTCTATCATATCAGTCATAGAACCTGTGTAGGAGCCCATGATCTTGTATGCTCTAGTAGGCATTGTTACAAGATTCAATTGTAGTGAACCACCAAACAATCCTACAAGAACAACGCGTGCTCTACGCCGTAGTATTTGCATATCAGTTTCTACAGATTTTGTAGCATTAACAAAATCAATTACAGCATCAGATCCCAAGTTACCTGTCAACTCCATTATAGCTTTTACAGGATCTTCCTTGGCAGAATTGATAGTAAAATCTGCACCACTTTGTTTTGCAATCTTTAATTTATCATCATTAACATCCAATGAAATTATTCTTGCACCACTGATTGCTTTAGCCAACTGTATTCCCATCAACCCAAGTCCCCCAGCGCCCACAATTACGACGTTATCATCGGGGTTTAATTTGGCAGTCTTGATTGCACCATAAGCAGTAAGAGCAGAACAAGACAAAGGAGCGCATACATCTGTGTCCATGTCATTTATTTTTGCCAGATATTTGTAATTTGGAACAAGAACATATTCTGCATAACCACCATCATTGTAAACACCCAGAGATCTAGGCTTGTCGCAAAGGTTTTCCTCACCAACTCTACAAGCAGGACACAAACCTTCACCTATCCAAGGAAACACCAAAACTTTTTCATTCTTTGTAAATCCCTCTACATCTTCGCCCATACTTTCTATCGTTCCAGCTACTTCATGTCCAGGAGTCAATGGATACTTTACTCCCCTATCAGTTGTTTTCATGAACGAGCCAGCAGGACCCTCGTATCCACCATCCCACAAATGTATATCACTATGACATACACCAGCAGATTCTACCTTAATGAGAACTTGAGAACCTCGGGGTTTTGGAGTTTCGAGAGATTGAATTTCAAGAGGTTCTTTTACGTTAACTATTCTTGCAGCATTCATGTATTGAGGTTATCAACATGTCATATAAGACAGTTTTGTGGACTGGATGAATCAACCAACAAAAAGATCTTCGGATCAGATCGTAACATGTTTTACCAATATTTTCTGAAAATCAAGGTTAGGTTTATTAGCAACAGAAAAACTAATCGGAAATATGAAGATAAGAATGTGGTGGATTTCCATGGGAATCGCTGCAGGAGTGGTCTTTTATGCCATGTTATATCTTGGTACAGTTCTCTGTGTTCCAATGGAAAATGCTCCGTGTGTATCATTTTTGAAATAGGTCTGCCCTAGATTTATTTAAAACCAGTTCAAGAACATATCATGAGTTGTTCTGGAGAGACTGTTGAAATTGAGAATGAATTCATTCAGATCAAACCAGTTATTCTAGATCAATTAAAAAAGGCAAAGTATGGAATTTCCGATCATGCAACTGTAGAATTATGTCACTGGACAAAAAAATCATTCAAAGATGGCGGTCAGTGTTACAAACACAAGTTCTATGGTATTTCAACTCATAGATGCATGGAATTTTCTCCAGCTGGAATGTTTTGTGAAAATAGATGTGTATACTGTTGGAGACCAATGGAGTTTTACAGTGCTCTAAAAATGCCAGTAGAAAAAGTTGCACCCCCAGAGATCATCATGACTAACTTGATGGAAGAACGGAGAAAGCTGATCATGGGTCATTATGGAGATCCAAAAAGTAACAAAGAGAAACTTGATGAATCATTACTTCCCAGTCATTATGCAATTTCACTATCAGGTGAACCTACCATGTATCCACAATTGCCAGATCTAATAAAATATCTAAAGAATCTGCAGAATACGAAATCAATTTTTCTTGTAACCAACGGTCAGGAACCTGAAATGATAGAGAGACTAAGAGACGAAGATGCATTACCAACTCAATTATACCTCTCAACAAACGCCCCAAACCCCGAAATATTCACTCTAGTAAACAGACCCAAATACAAAGATGCATGGGAAAGATGGAATGCAAGTCTTGAGATGCTTGCAGATCTTGATACAAGAACTGTATTGCGATTCACGTTAATCAAAGACTACAATGCTGATGAAAAATTAATTCCAGAATATGCCGACATGATAAAGCGCTCAGATGCGCACTTTATAGAAATAAAATCATACATGCATGTAGGAAGATCAACTAACAGACTAGAATATTCAAATTCTCCAGACATGACTGAGATACGACATTTTGCAAATGAGTTAGCGCAACAGAGTGAGATCTATTCAAACATGGACGAAAGCGAGATGTCAAGAATTGTTGTTCTTCAAAATCAGAAACGATTTACCGATCGTTTGATTTCTTCTTATGCAGATACCAATTAGAAAAATTTTTCAGTGCTAGATATCTGTGGGAGATCTTGTTTTTTTCTGCAAGCTGAGAATATGTTTTATTGTTCCCGGATGGAATAAAAATAGGATCAAAACCCCATCGTTTTCCCTGTTCTTTTTTGGATATAATTCCGTTTACATCAGCACTGAACAAATGCACATCATTACGTTTTTCACAATATGCAATAACAGATCTAAATATTGCATCGCGTTTCACAGACACAAGTCTTAGAATTCCTTTGTTACCAATAGTATCAAATACAAATGATGAATACGGCCCTGGAAATCCACCTAATGATTTTATGAAGAGACCCGCATCTTCAACAATCACCGGTCTTGAATAGATAGAAAATGCCTGCATGGCTTTGTGTGTAGCAATTTCTTCCAAAGTATTTGCTTGTATTTCTTGAAGGCTATGTTTTAGAAATTTTAGTTTTAGACCAAATTCTGATGTAATATTTTTTGCCTCTTCAAACTTGTTTTTGTTTGAGCTTGTGAAAAATATATCAGATGACATTTGCATACCTTCCCCTTTTTTCTATTACTAGAACTTGGTTGAGAACTTTGTTTGTGAGAAGATTTCCCAGTATTTTTCTATATCCTAGTATAAAGGAGGCCCAAGATTTGTCTACAATTTGAGCATGTGCGCTGTTTAGAACCTCCTTGAATAGTCGCAGATCAATTGCATAATCATCAACCTGGTCAGTTTTTTGTGAAAGTCCAAAGTCAAGTATCACAAGCCCTTGTTGAGATAAAATGAAATTTGATGTAGTCAGATCCCCGTGCATTACACCATTCTTGTGAAGAGTTCCGACTATTCTTCCTATGTCTTTGCATATCTTTACAATTTGTTTAGCAGGCAAGTCTCTGACTAGTTTGCCTGGTACAAACTGTAAGTATATTTCACATTTTTTCTCATCTACAAAATAAACAAGAGGTGTAGTTATTCCAAAAGATTTAGTCTCACAGATCATTTTTGCTTCGCGTATTGTTCTCAAAGTCCGTATACGTGTATCAAGTAAATCAATTCGATAATCTTTCTTTTTTCGGATTTTTAAAATAGAGCTATGACCATTCCAGGTTGTAAGATAGATATCTGCTTCCGCACCTTTTTTGACGAGTTTCAACGAAAGATCAAAAGGTCTTAACATAATTTAAGTTACAATTACGAAATATCATAATAGTTTTTTAAAATAATAATTTCCCAAATATACAATTATAACACAGGATACAAGACAAGTGATATGGAACCAGACGAGAAACGGATATCACAAGAGGATTGTTCCGAAGACTCGCTAGGACCTGGGATTCTCACATTAACAAACAAAAGAATTGCTTTTGACAAAACAGCAGGAAGAATAATTGATTTTTCGAAAAAGTTTGGAAATACAGTTCTTGAAGCTAACCTCAATAATATAACAGAAGTGGCAAAAGAAGGCAGACTAATAAAAAAAGTTAGAATAACGATAAAGACAGAAGAAAACGAAAAAACCTACAAGTTTGGAGTGTATAACACAGGCAAATGGGAAAAAGATGTGAAAGAAGCTATTTCCAAATACTCGCCCTAGTAAAGAACTTCTACAGTATCTAGACGCCACGATTGTTTTACAAAAGCATCTTTTACGTTTATTCCAGATTTCTTCGATGACTCTAACAGTCCTATCCAAGATATTTGAGAACCACAATCTCCAGCATATTCTTTTGGAGCTACAAAAAACTTGCAACCATGTCTTGTACAGATACTTGAAAGTATGTGGGACAATCTCTTGTTTGCAGCAACCCCACCAACAACCAAAAGTTCTTTCTTTCCAGTAAATGAGAGTGCTCTTTCCGTAGCTTCGCCCATCATAGAAAATGCAGTTTCTTGCAATGAGAAACATGCTGCCTCCATTCCCTTTGGAATTATCCTTTTTGTTGCGGACAAGAGACCTGAAAATGATACATCATTTCCTTTTACAACATAAGGTAATGGTACATACTCTGTAGATTGTGATGCAAGTTCTTCGATCTTTGGACCACATGGTGATGCAAAACCGGCATATCGCCCGATTTGATCAAGCAATTGACCTACAGTAATATCCAATGTTTCACCAAAAACTCTCCATTTCTTTGAAAGAAATGCTAGGATCATAGTATGACCACCTGAGACAAGCAATACAAGCGGATCTTTTGCGCCAGTCAACATTTTTCCAAGTTCGATATGACCCAATGCGTGGTTTACAGGATATATCGGAATGTCATAATACGAGGCAAGAGACCGGGCTACAACTGCACCAATTCTCAAACACGGTCCAAGTCCGGGACCTGCTGCATATGATATCATATCAACATCATCAATTTGCACATTTGCTTTTTTGAGACACTCTGCAAGAACCTCTGGAGAATTTTCAGCATGGTGACGCGATGCCTCCCTAGGATGAATTCCTTGTCCAGCTGGAGGCCTGTAGATCTTTCTTACATCAGAGAGGAGTCTTCCTTTCTTTCCTTTTCTTTCTGTTATAGCACAAGAAAATGTATGGGCAGTACTTTCTATTCCAAGACAGAGCATTTTATCCCCTACTCAAAGTTGATACAATTTTTAAGACATCTCCATTTTTGAGTTGATATTCTGCACCTACTCTTTGCTTTGTCTTTGCATCCACCGCAAAAAGAAATCCATTTGCGAGGTCTTGATGTATGGATCTTGCCAAGTCTCTTGCGGTAGAACCCACACGCAAAAGTTTTGCATCCGGCAACACTTCTCCATTTTTGTTAGATAACTTTGTTTCATCCTCTACTGGAAATACAGTAATCAGTTTTAGAAGATCAAAACACGCATAATCAATAGCCTGTTGGATTCCAGTTCCACCTAATTTTGACATGACTTTTTCTGCCAACTCCAATGCCTTTTGCTGTTGGGGATTCAGATTTATCCCACCTTTTATCTTGAATGATTTTGCACCAGGTAGATATTCTATAATTCCACCCTTTGCTGCTTTTCTGAGAAGAAGTTCAGTCTCTGCACTACATGCAATAGTTGGATGTATTTTGCCAGACTCATCCAAGATACTGAGATCATGGCAGAGATCGGATTTATTTGCAGAGATTAAAATTGGCTTGGTTTGTTTTCTGAGTGTTTTAACAAATAACGAGAGATCATCTTCGCTCCAGTCATGAGGTTTCTTTGATTGTAAATTCAAGTTATGTATTACATGCTCTACATCATATTCATCTATTCCAAGTCCGCTAAATCGTTGTGCAATAGCTTGAATTACCTTGCCACTTTTGCTTTCTAATTCTCTGGCAAGTTTTTGCCATTCTCGCTGAAGTATCTGTTTCATCCATTGATCAAACTCTTCCTCAACAAATTTGACATCTTCAAGTGGATCATGAGTTCCCACTGGAACAGATTGACCCTGTATATCAGTAGAACCAGACGCATCTATTACATGAATTAAAACTTCAGATGTTCTTGCATCATCTAGAAATTTGTTACCAAGTCCTTTTCCCTCATGAGCTCCTGGGACAAGACCTGCAACATCAATTAACTTGATTGCGACATACCTAGTTCCACTAATACACAATGGATGAGTATGCTCAATGGCAAAATGCTTGCATGCACAATCAGTTTTCACATAAGCAATTCCTACATTTGGTTCAATAGTTGTAAATGGGTAATTGCCAATTTGGGCACTAGTCTGAGTGGCAGCTGAAAAAAATGTAGATTTTCCAACATTGGTTTTTCCTAGCAGGCCAATTTGCATGCAAAAGAGTCAGGAGGATGCTCTTATTAGTATTCCAAAAGTGTTTAATTTCAATCCATTTCATGATAATTATTGAAAATAATAACTGGAAATCCTGGCACAGGCAAACACACCATAACAGAACTGATTGCAGAAAAGCTAAACCTTGAGGTGATCGATATTAATAAAATTGCAATAGAACAGAAACTGGTCCAAAAAAATGATGGAGCCCTTGTTGTAGATGTAAACAGATTGAAGAAAATAATAGACAAAAAGACATCAAAAAATTCCATACTAGTGGGACATCTTGCACCATATGTGATATCAGCAAAGAATGTCGAAGTCTCAGTGGTACTAAGAAAAAGCCCATACAAACTTCAATCAATATACAAAAAAAGAAAATATTCTAGCAAAAAGTCACTTGAAAATCTTGGTAGTGAAATATTAGGTATCACATATCATGACACCGTACGTGAATTTGGACAGAAAAAGACCTTTCAGATCGATACAAGCAGTGAAACAATTTCCAACACAGTAAAGAAGGCAGAATCAATTTTCAAGAAAACTAGAACGAAAGACGATAAAATAGATTGGCTGCAGATGGTTCTCAAAAAAGGAGACATACAAAAATTCTTTCCATACTAGATTCAAATTACGCCATATGAGGTCATAATGTAAAATGTTTGAGATAAAAAAATCGGATCTTGCTGGAAGAATAGGAGTACTTCATACAAACCATGGTAAAATTGAGACTCCTGCATTTGTTCCAGTAATTCATCCAGTCAAGCAAAAAATTCCTGCAAAAAAATTAAGAGAAATGGGATTTGATCTTGTAATTACAAATGCATACATTACACTGAAGAGATACGGAGATGAGGCAGTAAAACAAGGCATTCACAAGATAATTGATTATGATGGTGCAATCATGACAGACTCTGGTGGATACCAGGTCTTGGAGTATGGTGACATTGATGTAGATTATAAAAAAATTGCAGATTTTGAAAAAGGCATAAAGACAGACATTGCAATTCCTTTAGACCGCCCAACTGGACTCGGACTATCAAAAAAGAAGGCAATAGAATACGTCCAGCATACACTCAGGGTATCAAAAGAGACTCTTGATGCAAGAGACGACAATGGTCAGATATGGGTTGGTCCAATTCAAGGAAGCGAACATTCGGATCTAGTTACAAAATCAACAAAGGCACTTGTTGAGTCAGGTTTTCAGATGCTAGCATTAGGCAGTCCAGTTGAATTCATGGAATCATACGAATACAATCTGCTTGCTAAAATGATAATAACTGCAAAGAGAAGCATTCCAGATTCCATTCCGCTTCACCTGTTTGGAGCAGGACATCCACTTACCATACCTCTTGCAGTAGCACTGGGTTGTGACACCTTTGATTCTGCATCCTACATGCTATATGCAAAACATGACAGATACATCATGGAAGATGGCACTGCACACCTTTCCGAGGTAGCTTATTTTTCCTGCAATTGTGAAGTCTGCACCAAACTAAAACCAAAAGAGATGTTATCACTAGACAAGGAAGAAAGGACCAATACAATAGCACTGCACAATTTGTATGCAATAAAGGCTGAAGTTGACAGAGTAAAGGAGGCCATTCATGAAGGTAGGTTGTGGGAATACACCATAAGAAAAGCAAGAGCACATCCCAAGTTATTTGAAAGCATATCTGTTTTTACCAAGAATGCACCATTTTTCATGGAAACTACTCCGCGATACAAGGATAATGCAGTATTCCTTTTTGCCAAAGAGGATCAATACAGACCTGAAATTATGAGATTTCATTCACTTGTACGCAACTTTAGAACAAAGAAAAAAACACTGGTTATCATACCAGATGGCGGAGTACGACCGTTTTACACTTCATCAGAGTATAACAACCTGAAAAAGAAATTTTCTTCAAATCTTGATGACATACAGTTTTGTCAATACAATCCATATCTTGGAATAATTCCATTGGAATTATCAGACATTTATCCTGCTGCGCACTATGTCATATCTAACACAGAGTATAATCAAGAGGAATTTCCAGAATTTAATAAAACTTGGAAGATATTTCTTGAACACAACAAATTCAAGAACATCCATACCATAAAGAATGAATTTTTAAAACATCATTCCAAAGGCGTAAAAATAAAAACTAAATTTTTCAATACTAAAAAATAATAAAAAAGAAGATAGATTCCGCTTTTTATAGTGCGGCGTCTTCTGCCCAGCCTTTTACGAATATACCATTCTTGTGCAAAGGTACTGGTTG
>Ga0265338_10000138_pt1 | contig 135457 bp, 127 predicted proteins | sample 42126metaG_FD_193579 | JGI IMG/M metagenome (GOLD analysis project Ga0265338, IMG submission 193579) | Rhizosphere microbial communities from Carex aquatilis grown in University of Washington, Seatle, WA, United States - 4-21-26 metaG | ecosystem: Host-associated > Plants > Roots >...
AAAGAGACGCACCGGCAGTTCCACCCACGCGAACAGGGAGTGGAAAGCTGATGTTGCAGCCGACCGGAAAAACTGGCAGAATCCGGCCCACATGCGCAGGGGCCTTGCATCGTCACTGCCACGGCTGATCGCTATCTTCCTTTCTTTTGGGATGGTTCAAGCAAACACATCGCAATTGATTTAAAATCGAAAAAAAGCTCGATCATATTAGTTGATGGAGACGCGAAGGAACCGTATCGGGAAGGCTACCACTCATTTGAGGATTTTATTGCTGATGCGATTCGAGCCAATCGCGAGAACACACCGTTAAAGTGCTTTGCTTCAGCATGAAAGCGAAATATGAACACCTTATTCCAAAAACTCGAACAATCTGCTGGGAAACGAAATCCGACCCTTTTGAAAGGACTTGCTCCTGGGCTGCCTGAGCGAGAGATTCGCGAAGCTTTGGAGACATGCGGAATCGAGGGGCATTTGGATATATTGATCACGATATACACATGGAAAAATGGATCGACGCTCGATGCCGGACCATTGGAGGAAGCGAGTTTTTTTCCGGAATCGATTTACATATTTCTGTCGCTGGAAATGGCGTTGAGTAATTTGGAATCATTTACAGCGCTGGAGATTCATCCTTTGTTAGAGAATATAGGCCAGAGATATTTTCCTGTTTTTTGGGACTATGGAAATAGTTATTTGATGGTAGATTTGAAAGAGGGATATCAGAGCCGTGTGATGTTATTGATGCCGGAGTCGGATCAGCCATTGCAGGAGGCGTATTCATCATTTGAAGAATTTTTGTGCGACGCTGTCCGGGCAAACGAGTTAAATGAGCCATTAAAATGTTTTCAAATATAGGCCATTGATAATTCGAACTCGACATGCCAACCGTAAGCGTCACGCGTAGCACCACTGGATAGTTCTCATAGTTATCATGAGACTGTCGGACTTTCTTGCCGCCAGAAAAGTGTTTGGTAGCCTGGCCCCGCCATGGCAGAGAACTTCATAAATATCGACCGAAACACCCAGATGCTGCTTCCGCCAGACCTGCGGGATTGGGTCGAGGAAAACGATCTGGTTCATTTTATTTTGGAAGTGGTGGCGGAGATTCCGAATCACCAAGCCAGTGTTAACCCGAGGGGAACCGGTTCAGCACAGTACCCACCCGGTGCCATGCTGGCGTTGCTACTCTATTGTTACAGCCAAGGCATTTATAGTTCGCGCAAAATCGAGCGGGCAACACACACGCATATTGGAGTCCGTTATCTCATGGCCAACCACCATCCGGATCACGACACCATTGCATCGTTCCGCCAGCGCAACAAAGATTACATCAAGCATGCTTTTGTGACGACCGTCAGGGTCGCCCAAGAACTGGGATTGACCAGTCTGGGGACGATGGCCATCGATGGCACCAGCCTGCGAGCCAACGCGGGACGGAAAACCAGCATGACTTACGATCAATTGGAACAGTTGGCGATCGGCCTTTGCGAGGAAAGAATGGAACGGGCCGCGCAGGCCGACGAAAAGGAGGAGAATGCACCAATGAAGGCTCACGCGCCTTCACGCGGCACCATTCATAATGCACTGGCAAAGATCAATCGCAACCACGAGGAGCGAAGAAAAGACCGTGAAGCCATGCGTGCGCAAGTGCAGCGTAGCGGCGTGGAACCCTCCCTCAAATACTGCCTGCAAAGGTTGCTCCGGATAAAGTGGTGAACGTGGCGGATCCGGACTGTCATGTCATGAAAATGAAAGAAGGATATTGTGCTGCCGGTTACAACGCTCAAGTCGCGGTGGACACACAAAGCCATCTGATTATTGCCGCATTGATTGCCGATAGCTCCATCGATAGTCATCAAATTTTGCCGGTGGTCCAGGCTGCGCTTGAAAACAGCGTCGGCGTTGTTGAAGTGGTTGCGGCTGATGCCGGCTACGATAACAACCACCAGATTGACCAACTGAAACAGCTTTATGGTGTAAACGCAGTTGTGGCGGTTAAAGATCCTCACCGGTTAGGGAAAAGATTTTCGCAGACCCGACAAAGGCAACGCGTACGAAGGCTGAAGATTGACCGGATCAAGGAACTGGCAACCCCAGAGGGAAGGAACCTGATGCACAAACGCAGAACAACGGTAGAGGCTGCTTTTGGAATCATTAAACATGTGATGAAGTTCCGTGAATTTCTCACACGCGGTCGGGAAAATGTGGCCAATGAATGGAACCTCATCAGTGCAGCCTACAATTTAAAGAGACTCACGGGTCTCCGGGCGTGAGCCGGGCATCGTCAGCACCTCTGCCGACGCTTTCAGCGATCACCACAGACTCCCACCATCCCATTTGAGTCATTATTTTCCGAAGATGGAGCAAAAATGTTTTCTTGTTGAGCAAAACCTGATTCTCAGGCCCCAAAGTCCGACAGTCTCATGAGGGCTATGATAACTTCGAGCAGTTCTGCTGATTCCGCCACGATAGATTCGTCTTTGATTCCGAAGTTGCCGGCGACCTTGGACACGCAGGGGCGGCTGCGTGCGACCAGGGAACATCGACAGGTCATCTTGTCTGAGTATAAGCGCAGCGGTGTGTTCGTCGTCCAGTTCGCCCATCGGACCGGCTTGAAGTATTCGGAGTTGGCCGGCCGGTTGCAACGCTGCGTCGGATGAAGACACGCGGGCAAGCTAAACCGATGCGTTTATTGGAAGCTGGCGTGAAGTCGGCATGGGGTGACAAGATGCTCCACTGGCGGCTGCGTGAAGGTCAAAAAGCTTTTAGAAGGTTGCATTGTATCCCGCTTTGTATCCCGCACCACGAAAATGAGGGCCAAAGGAGGCCAAATGAGTCTTTTTCGATAGGTGCGGGGAAAACATAAGTCCTTGAAAGTTCAAGCAGTTCCACAAGAGGCTAATAATCGAAACGAGATTATGAGTCGCCTGCTCTAACCGCTGAGCTACGGGCCCGTAAAACCTCATTATTTTGGGCGCGTTAAGCTAGAGGGGGCAAGCCTTTTCCGGAAAGTCTTTAGGCGGAGATTTTACGCCACTTGCTATTTGCTGAGCCGGCGTGGGTCACGCTTTTGGCAATAACGACAATTGATGCGAATGCCCCATCTCAACGGCCAATTCGGCCTCTTTTCCATCCTCCCTACTCAAATCCCATGGCTAAAGATTTCATGGTTGCTCGCTGGTTGAACAGTGGAGCGGGTGGAGGCGGGCGCAGGAATGGTGGATGGATCAACGATATGATATTTCTGCAGACGTCGATGAAACGCCGTTCTCGAAAGTCCGACCATTTTGGCCGCCTTGCTTTTATTTCCGTTTGTTTCTGCCAGTGCTTCGAGGAGCTTTTCTTTTTCGAGACCGGCAAGGTTTAGCGAAGACGAAACCGGGGCATCCTGTCCCGGCAGTGGTAGAACTGTCTGAACAGGAATTTCCGGGTCAACGGCAGAAAAAATCGTGCGCACACCCCGGGAGGAAACGAGATGCTCGACCGAAATCAATGATGACTCAGTATTGATCACGGCCCGCTCGATCATATTTCGTAATTCGCGCACGTTGCCCGGAAAATCATAATTGTTGAGAAACTCCAAGGCTTTTTCATCTAAGCCGGAGACTTGCTTTCGATAGCGTTCGACAAACTGGTTCAGAAAATGCCGGGCCAGAGAGGAAATATCGTTTTTGCGGTCTTTCAGGGGAGGCATCCACAATTCAAAAACATTGAGTCGGAAAAAGAGGTCTTCGCGGAATTGTCCCTGGCGGACCAGGTCAGGCAGAGAGCGATTGGTGGCGGCAATGATCCTGGCCGACATGGGAATTATCGTGTGGCCTCCGACGCGCTTGAATTGCCGCGATTCCAGGACGCGCAAAAATTTTGCCTGGAGCGCAGGTTCTAATTCGCCGATCTCGTCAAGGAAGGCGGTGCCGTTTTTGGCGGTTTCGAACAAGCCTGTTTTTACGCAATGGGCTCCGGTGAATGACCCTTTTTCGTGTCCGAACAATTCACTTTCACAAAGCTCCCGGGGGATGGTAGAGCAATCGATTTCGACAAACGGCGCGTTTTTCCCGTGCGTCAATTCGTGGATCCGTCTGGCCACCGCTGTTTTGCCGGTGCCGGTTGGTCCAGTGATGAGCACGGTGGTGTCTGGATACTTTTGTAAATTCTGAATATGTCCCTGAGCGGCCTGCATTACTTCGGCGTCACTAATGACATATTTATCAGAACGGTTTTGCAAGCGCGTGATATCCCTGGTGGGCGAACTCTGCCCGTTTTGGCGCGGGGCCGTCTGGATGATATGGAGTACCCGGGCAATGAGTTCGTCCGGGTCAAATGGTTTGGTCAGATAATCGCAGACCCCTTCTTTCATGAGCTTTATTGCGATTTCCAGTTCCGGATGAGCGGTCAAAATCAGGACGCGCAGGGCAGGATCAATCTCGCGCAGCTGGTGAAACAATTGATCTCCGGTAGTGTCTGGCAAAGAATAATCGAGGATGGTGCAGGCTATGCTTTCAACTTTTGATATCTCCAGGGCGCTTTTTCCATCGCACGCACAGAGGATGCGGAAACCTTGATTCCGAAAAACATACTTTAAAAGGGAAACGATACCCGGCTCATCATCAACCACCAACAATGTTACTTTTCCATCATTACAACCTCTAAGCATGTCGTGGGAATACATTAGATATTAACACATTGTATTCAATACGGAAATTCACTGAAATTTCACTTCCCAAATGCTTAGGCAGGTGTGCTTTAAGCATTGGCACTATATTGTTCAATGGGCAGCAAAAAATGGCTGGTTGGACGCCACAGGTGGCATTTATCTTTAAACCTACATGGGCGGGCTATGCAAACCGCATCCAATGATGATTCGTTCTTATCTTCCGCCGAAATGCATTCCCCATTCTTCCGGACGGCGCGCGGGCCGGGTTATTTATATGTAACTTGTTGGTTTTTTTTTCGTCTAACTTTGTTGCATGGGAATGTATAATGTACATACCTAACGCGGGACGGGAAATCGAAGGGAATCCGGGCAGATGAATACAGTAATACGAAAGCCGCTAGAGCGGGAATCACCAGTTAGATTGGGATTCACGTTTCCGTATCCGGCGCAGCGTTCGTGGCGGGCTTTTGGTTTGTTTCACATTCACGGGCGCAGGAGGGCTTGGGGTGGAGGTTTTCAAATCCGGTCTGTTCCGACGGATACTTTTCTCACGTTGCCATTGAATTATGAAAACGAGACTTCTTATAGCGGATGACCATGCTATTGTGCGCGATGGCATTCGTTCGCTTCTCCAGTCAGAAAAGGATTTCACCGTCGTAGGTGAAGCAGCTAATGGGCGGCAGGCTGTCAAACAGGCGACTGAGCTAAGGCCGGATGTTGTCATAATGGACATCGCTATGCCTGAGCTGAACGGCGTCGAGGCGACCCGGCAAATCATGGCCAGGAACCCGTGCGTGATAGTCATTGCCTTATCCATGCATGGCGACAAAAGTTTTGTCGCCGACATGCTGAAAGCCGGTGCCGTTGGATACCTGCAAAAAAGTTGTGCTTTCAGGCATTTGGTGCGCGCGATCCGAACCGCCATGGCCGGCAATATTTATTTGAATCCCGACATCATCAGGATTGTCGTCGAAGGTTTTAGACGGAAAATACCGGACACCGCTATGTTCCAAGTTCTCTCAGCCAAGGAACGGGAGGTGTTACAGCTTCTTTCTGAAGGCCACAGTTCGAAAGAAATCGCGAACCGTCTCGGCGTCACTTCAAAGACTATTGATACCCACCGACAGAATATCATGGATAAACTCGGTCTTCGCAGCGTGGCCGCCTTGACCAAGTACGCTATCCGTGAAGGCTTGACGTCGGTCGACGTGTAAAGCCCCGTTTAAACCTCGTCCAGAATCCATGCGCGGCAGACCTTGCCGACAGGGTCAGACCGGGGACTGTCCGCCGTCTGACGGACAGTGTTCGATTCCGGTCGGTTCCGGGCGTTTTTGCTCGATAGTTCCCAAAGCAGCGAACGTGCAATGGCGTATTTCGCGCCTTTTCCGCGAAATGAACAGCGATTTGGTTTGGCATGATGAGTGCGTAATAGCAAAGCACGCGACAACATGCCATCGAGCGACGATTCCGCCGTTCTACTGGCGGAGTTGGTAATGCCGATCAAATAAGGGCTGGATGCAGTATGACATGCTCCGGCAACGACTGTTTTACAGGTTAGAGCGAGATGGCCGCTTTTGGAGCTATTGGTCAACCAGAACTGGTTCGGTGACCAGTTAATCAGATTTGGAACGCCAACAACGACGATAAAACCTGAAAATGGCAGGGGAAATCTCCAGTAAATATGTGTGTCGCCCGGCGTCGTTGAAGCGCTTTGATTTAAAGCGTTCGAGGGAAAGATGGGGAATAGACTCTTGGCGTCAAACCTGGTTTTTCAAACGGAAGACCAAAATCTTGTTTTGCGGTGCTCTTGTGGCGATACCTTTATTCACCTGGCGGTTCAATCACCTTTGGATCGGTGTGGGTATCACCCTGGCGATGGGCTTGGCTGCATGGTTCCGGGAAGAAAAATCTGTCCTCCATTGGTTCGATGAATTTTTTGAATTGGCGGAAAGTTTAATCTTCCGGGATCCGGAGAAACGGATGCGGTCCAAAGCCGCTCGTTTTCAGTTGGACGATCTGACCGACAGGGTCCATGTGATTTCGAGAAAGCTGCAGAGCGGGGCCATCGAGCGGGCGGAAGTGGAGAAAACGCTTTCGCACCGGTCTATGCAACAAACGGCATTAAGCGCTTTGGGACAATTTGCGGTGGTAAGTGGTGAGATTTCTTCTTTGCTCGATCAGACCGTTACCATGGTAAGGCAGACCTTGGAGGTCGAATACTGTGGCATCCTGGAATTGCAGGATGATGGGCAGTCCATGCTGCTTCGTGCCGGGACAGGCTGGAAAGGTGATGTGGTTGGGAAACTTATGGTGCCGGTTAAGCCGGGTGGCGATTTCGATTTCGTTTTGAGTTCGGGTGCCGAACCCGTCATGGTAAAAGATTTGGCTTCGGAGACCCGTTTCATTCCTTCCTCATGGCTGCTTGATCATGACATCGTCAGCGGGATAAGTCTCGCGGTCACAGGTTATGGAAGGCTTTTCGGGATATTGACCTTATACACAACGGCGCCGCGCACTTTTTCGGAGGATGACGCACACTTTCTGATGTCCGTCGCAACCATGCTGACCATGGCCGTAGAAAGGGCTTGCGCCGAAGAACAGTTGGAACGACTGGCTTCCTTCACGCAGGTGAGTCCAACGCCGGTGATGGAATTGGCGGCCAACGGATCGCTCACCTATTCGAATCGGGCCGCCCGCGATTTGGCAACTTCTGCCGGGCTTGCCGGTCCAACCGGGTTACTGCCTGCGGATATCGGCCAAATCACAGCCAAAGCGCTTGAAACCGGCGAGAGTGTCCGGGGTCTGCAGACGAAGATCGGTAATCGCACCCTCTCCTGGTTATTCCATCCCGTGACCTGGAAAGAGGTGGTCCATTGTTACGTGGAAGATATAACGGACCGGCAAAGCCTGGAGGAACAATTGCGTCAGTTGCAGAAAATGGAATGCGTGGGCCAGTTGGCTGCCGGCATTGCCCACGATTTCAACAATATTCTGACGGTGATCCAGGGGCATGCCGGTTTGCTGATCGCCACAGAACAACTGATGCCCGCCTGGCGGGATTCCGCCCAAGCGATTTTTTTCGCCGCAGATCGCGCCGCGAGCTTGACCAGACAATTGCTGGCGTTCAGTCGAAAGAGCATCATCCAACCGAAGTTATTGGACCTCCGGGAGGTCATCATGCAGATGAGCAAAATGTTGAAGCGGCTGCTGGGCGAATCCATAGCCTTTGAATTTTCAGCTCCCGCTGATCTTGCGTGTATCTATGCAGATGCGGGAATGATCGAGCAGGTGGTGATGAATCTGGCCGTAAATGCCCGGGACGCGATGCCCCAAGGCGGGTTCCTTCGGATGAACATCACTGAAATCACGATCGATGAGCAATATGTGCGGAATCATCCTGAAGCGAGGCTGGGCGACTTTGTCTTCCTGCAGGCAATCGACACCGGTTGTGGAATACCCGCAGAAATAATCAGCCGAATTTTTGAGCCCTTCTTCACTACTAAAGAAGCGGGTAAAGGAACCGGCTTGGGTTTAGCGACGGTTTACGGAATCGTAAAACAACACGAGGGCTGGATCGAAGTAGCCAGCGAAGTGCGGGTGGGGACTGAATTCAGGATATTCTTTCCAGGCAAGGCGTCCCGCCATCGCTCCAAATCATCGCGCGAAATGCCCGCCGTCCAAATCCGTGGAGGAACAGAAACAATTCTGATCGTTGAGGATGAGGCGTCTCTTAGAGAAGCCGCCCGGGTAATGCTTGAAGGATGTGGCTATCAGGTTCTCGCGGCGGCCTCCGGGCTGGATGCCGCCGGCATTTGGGAGCGCAGCCGGGACAAAATCGATCTGGTATTGACCGATGTTGTCATGCCCGGTGGTCTATCCGGTTTGGATCTGGTGCAACAATTTCGTGCGTCAAAGCCAGCTTTGAAAATTATTATCACGACCGGATACAGCCTGGACCAGTTTCATCAAACCATCAGCACCGATTTGCGGAGTTCATTCTTACAGAAGCCATACACGTATCCTCTGCTGGCCAATTCCGTCCGTGATCGGCTGGATAATTGAAGGCAAATTGACGGGGCGTTAGTCCAGCAGTTGGTATTTTTGCAACCGGCGATAGAAAGCCGTTCGCGAAAGGCCTACGAGCATGGCGGCCTTGCTCTTATTCCCGTGAGCGGAGGCAAGCGCCTCCAGAAGTTTGTTCTTCTCCAGTGAAGCAAGATTGAGCGAGCCAGCGCCGGCAGTTGATGTCGCGGGCTTACCGGGTGGCGGCTGGCTCGTGTTCCTGGGCTCGTGCCGGCTTGACGAAACCAGGTGTACAAAATCCACCCGATTGGAGTCGGTCACCATCACTGCCCGTTCGATCATATTGCGCAGTTCCCTGACATTGCCCGGGAAATCACAGGCGCGCAAATAGTTCAAAGCGTCCGATGAGAAGTCGACGATTTCTTTGTGATACCGATCGGCGAATTGTTTCAGAAAATGTCGTGCCAGGCTGAATACGTCATCCCCGCGGCATTTCAATGGAGGCATCCAGATCTCAAACACGTTCAGCCGGAAATAAAGGTCTTCACGAAAACGGCCCATGCGCACCAGGTCAGGTAACGAACGATTGGTCGCGGCGATCACCCTCGCGGACATGGGGAACGTTTTATGGCCGCCAACGCGCTTGAACTCGCGGGCTTCCAGTACATGAAGAAATTTAGTCTGCGTGGGAAGGTCCAATTCACCAATTTCATCAAGAAAAGCGGTGCCATGGCCAGCGATCTCAAAAAGTCCTTCCTTTACCCGGTGGGCGCCGGTGAAAGCTCCCTTTTCGTGCCCGAACAGTTCGCTTTCGCACAATTCGCGGGGAATGGTTGAACAATCGATTTCAATAAATGGAGCATTAGGTCCAAAAGTCAGCTCATGAATGCGGCGCGCCAGCGCGCTCTTTCCGGTGCCAGTGGGCCCCGAGATCATCACCGTCGCCAGCGGGTAGCGTGGCAGCGCGTTGATCTGCGTGTCCACCGAGCACATTACTTCCGATTTGCCGGGAAGATAATCATGGGTGAGCGGCCCGCTTTCAGACGGTTGTATCGGTCGGCCTTCCTGGAGGATTGTCCGGACATGCATGGTCAACTCCTCGGGCCGGAGCGGTTTAGTCAGATAATCACACACGCCCGTTTTCATCAACGATACTGCCGTGCGGATATTAGGAAACCCCGTCATGAATATCACAGGTAGCGCCGGGTTTCCCGCTTTCAACGTGTGATATAATTCTTCTCCGCACTGGTCGGGCAGAGAATAGTCGAGAATGGCCAGGTTGATTTTCTGGTTTTCGAAGATGTTGACAGCGTTTTGGGCGGTGGTCGCGCAAAACACTTGATAGCCATCTTTTCGGAGTTTGTCGGCAAAGAGCTCGAGGACCAAAGTGTCGTCATCCACTAAAAGAAGTTTGGGCGTCATGGCAATGTGGAAGTTTTATTCCATTCCTTTCTGTCAAATGGTCATCGGGAGCGGGTGTGATAGCAGGCGGCGTTCATCAATGGCGCTTCCGTATTTCAGATCTTCTTTTTGAACACATCCCTGGTGTCCGCCACGTTCAGCATAGATAAATCTATGGTTGCATCGGGATCGCGTACATAAGCCAGCTCGATTTGTTCGGCGATCTGTTCGGCGGCCGGCCCGGCGAAATATTTCACCGCGCCGACGCTGACGGCGGCCTTGAAAATGACTACGAGCAGGCTGCACTCATCAACGCAGGTCACCAGCATGCTGTGGGTTTCGCCTTGCTGATATACGCTGTTGAAATTTGTTTCGTGCACCAGATTGGCGATGGTTTGATTCGCCAGGAAGGCCCCGGATGCCAGGGCGGCGATTGTCGTGAGATCAAATTCCCGGGCGCCGCCCAGGCTGGTGATCAGAAAGCCGGCCTTGTCGATGATCAAGGCGGTGGTGGCGTCTGTCCGGTTCAAAAGCTCCTCCAAAACACCCTCAAGCTGGTGGATGTCCTCTTCAATCAATTGGGGTAGACTCATCATATCAGGCACATTGGGGGATTTTTTTGCCGATATATTTGTTAAGCAAAATGCGGGTGATGGTATTAAGAGCGTCAAAAACTCCCTCGCATCGGTGAGCTACGGATTCAAAGGATGGAACCTGCACCTCCCGGTCATTAAGCAAATATTCGAGATAATCGACGGGAGCCGCCGTGGGCATATCACGCTTGTTGTATTGCAGCACGTAGGGCACGTCCATGAGGCCCAGCTTCATTGAGGCGAGATTTTGCTCCATGTCCCGGAAGCTTTCGACATTCTCGGTCATCTTTTCAAACCGGGAATCAGCGACGAAAACGATCCCATCCACCCCTCGCAAAACCAATTTTCTGGTCGCGTTATAGATTACCTGGCCCGGCACGGTATAAAGTTGGAATTTTGTCTTAAAACCCCTTACGGACGTGGCCTCGATAGGGAAAAAATCAAAAAACAGGGTTCGGTCACTGCTGGTCGCCAGGGATACAAGCTTCCCTTTGCTGTTCGCTGCCGTCTGCACATGTTCGTGCACTTGAACGAGGCTGGTGGTCTTGCCGCCCAAGGCGGGTCCGTAGTAAACGATCTTAAGCTGTAGTTCCCGGGTTGTCGGATTCAGGATGGCCATAATTTCACTCCGCTTTCCGCTGCAATTGTTCAGCGAGATTTGCAAGTTTATCCGTCGGCATGCTTTCACCCGCTCGACCAAACGCGGCAAAAAATATGTCGTGTGTCCGGAAAATGTTCCAGGGGATGCCGCCGGCTTTGAAGGTCAGTTGACTTAGGGGGCCTAAACGGAGTTCGTTCGTACATTGGGCCAGTCGACTGAATATTTGTGGTAGAAACGCCGCAATCACTCCTTCTTCGAAGTCTTCCGGCAGACGGCTCGCGACTACCAACCCATCCGACAAGGCAATGATGGCTCCGGTGACTCCTTCGAGAGCCGTGGCGCGAAAGACGATTTCATGCGGCAGATTCGATTTGGTGAGGGGCTTTGGCTGCGGTTCGTGGATGTGTGATTCAGGAAGCAGGCATGCTGTGGTTGTGCCGTTTTCCTGCGGTTCAATACGTTCCTTGGGCAACTTTGGCGGCAGGGAGGCCGGTGCCGCGCTTGGGGGATTTACCAGTGGTGCTGAGGCGGGAGCTGCCAAATCCGTAAACACGCTGGGAATGCTTTCATCCAGTTCAACTTTGCGCCTGGGTTGCTTCGTGGACTTCAATCTAGCGAGGCAAAGCGGTGCGATTAACTTTAAAGGTAATTCAAGTTCAGTTTGATCGTGAGCGGAAACCATGGATGGCTGGATTGGCCGTAACCAGGGTCGCAACACCCCCCAACGCACGGTTACCCGCCCGTTCTTCAAAGCAGGTGCCACAAAATCCAATGGCAAGGCCACTTGGGCATCGGGGGGGCACGACTGTTGGATTTCACGTTGTAGCGCGGGGGGCCACGCAGTCATCAACGGCCACAATGCCACCACCAGTAAGGACGCGTCGGCCCGTGCGTCATCCGTCCGGTGAGCTTCATTCACCAGGTCGATCAATTTGGGCAGGCCGCTGGAACCCGCTGGGCGAACCGGTTCAATTGATGAGCCGTTGGTCGGCGATGGTGCGGATTGATCAGAACCGTTTTGAGTTTCCGGCGCCTGGGACGGGATCAAGACCAGCGGCGAACTCGCCGCTGGCGAACTGGCAGCCGACGCAACCGTGGCTGAAGTGGGTGCGCCGTTGGAACCCGGCGATGAAGTAACCGCCATCGTGCGCTCCTGATCTGGCGAGCTGACCGGATTTGGCTGTTCCGGTTGGGGAGCAGGAGTTTCTTCCTCCAGTTCAAATGGACTGCGAATGTCCATTGGAACCTCGAGTTTTTTTGGGCTGTTGCGCCGCCGGACCAGCTTGGAGTCAATGCGGGACAGAATTTCACCCAGCGGGAGAGATATGAGTTCGGTACTTGTTTCTCCACGATATTCAGGTTGAAACGCCTGTGGTAGAGCCTTGTACAAATCGGCAAAGGGCATGGTTATACTTCCGCGGGAAAGTTGTGGAAGGATATTATCGATTGGAATTCGTACCATGATGCGATCGAAGTCCATGGGCCTGAACCTGATTCTGATTTCAGTTGCGAGCGTGGGTACAATGACTGCCAGCGGCAATTCCACCATCGTTTTATCCTGAACTGCAGGATTCGGCTCCCGATTTGGTTCCATCCGCTTAAGTGATGGTGTCGCCGGTTGGCTGCCTGCAGGCAGGTCAAATTGCGAAACCGGTTTCAGCTTTCTGCTCAAAGTCGACTTCCCGCCAAAATGCAGCTTCCTGCCAAAAGATGCTTGTCGCGCCAATCTCCCAATATAGTGTAGCCTTTGCTCCAGTTTCTTGATTGCGGATAGCAGCTTCATTTGAACGACAAAATCATCGGCTCCTCGCCGGAATTAGACCGCGGCGATTCTCTAAGGCGGTCAATGACGCCCCCAACCTCGTTCAAGGTCGCGGTCATCAATGGTCCGCCCACATATTTCTTAATGGCTGGTTTGACCCGGCCATTACGGATTGAACACGGAATTTTGCAGGAAACGTGCCAGTGGAAGTATGCGAGTCCGGAGTGTCAGTCTGAGCGTTAGGCGACGTCAGATATCCGATTTAGAAAATGTTTTTGGGTAAAGATTCGTTGGTGAGCTTGAAAATCAGCTGGCACAAAAGTTTTGAGTGAGCAAACAGACTGTTCGTTTCTGACGTATGTCCGGTTCCGTGCACAGAGTGTGCGCCAGCGCACACCGGGGACCGACCTCAGTAAAGTGCGCGAATCGCAAAAGGCGCGTCGGATATTAGTGATTTTCCACGGCCAGACCTGCTGGCATGGCAACTGCATAAAGGGCGGAACGCATATAAATTATGACTGCCTCAAAAATACTTGTTGCCGATGACAGTCTCACCATCCGCAAATTGGTGGAGACGGTACTGTGCCAGGATGGTTATGAAGTGATCACTGCAGAAACCGGCGGCGATTGTTTGGCGCTGGCACTTTCGGAAAAACCATGCCTCATCCTCTTGGACTATATTCTGCCTGACATGCAAGGCACCGAAGTGTGCCGCAGCCTGATCAATTCACCAGACACATGGGAAATTCCCGTGCTGATGATGAGCAGTAATGGTAATGCCATCCGCCAACTCTATCAGGATCTCAATAACGTAGCCGATTATCTGACCAAGCCGTTTGCGCCAAACGTTCTCAAGGCTGTCGTGGGCCATTTATTACAACGCGAATCCCCCTCTACCTCTTTGGAAACCGGCGTTCCCGACACACGCCGTGCAGGTGGCCTGAATTTGTCATCGGATCTGATGGATAAAGTCACACGGCTAATCGGACTAATGGAAAATAATTCAGGGCAGATAGATCTGGCCACGGCTGCGGCTGTGGTAAAGGCCCAGGCCGGCACCAATGGCCACGCAGCGCCGAAGAAGGCGCGGCGGGTGCGCAAGCCGGTGGCGTCAGTACCGGCGCCAGATGTAGTCGTCCGCAAGTTCCGGCGCATCCTGCTAAAGCACATGCGTTCCCGTGCGGCACAGATCCCGGAGTGGGAAGCCAGCCGGGGAACAGCGGACGCCGAGAAATTTTTTGGGACCAGACTGCTTTCCAGGGCGGTTCTGGATGAATTGAGCCGGGAATTGTGGAAAGCCACGGGTGCGCCCGCCGAGGGCAAGGGCGCTTTGCGCTGTCCCACCAGCCTGATCCCGATGGCGACTTTGTTTACCCATTTGCATTCAATCCGGGCCACGGGCGAACTCCAGATCGAACTGGAAGAAGAAACCGTGCTGGTTTGTTTTGAAAACGGCGAAGTGGTTCTCACCACAACCAACCACGCCCGCAATTACTGCACTGGATCCACTTATGATTTTCAGGCGGTCTCGCATGAGGACATCGGTGAAGCGGTGCGTGCGCAAGAAGAGCAAAGCCTTCCTTTCTTCGTTTCGCTCAAGAACAGCGGGAACCTGGCGGCGGGTACGCCCCTGGAAGAATTGCTTAAGGCGCAAGGTGAAAGATGCCTTGTGCGTGCGTTCAAGGCCACCGACTCCACCATCACGTTTTATCCGCTGACCAAGCTCCCGCCGATTGTGCGCAGCTGCCGATACAATGTGCCGTTGAATCAATTGCTGTTGGCGTGCTACCGCGCGGTGGATGATTGGTTCACTCTCGAACAAGTGTTTCCCAATATGGAAGCAACCCTGACGAAGGCCCCTGATGCGAATATCCATCTCCCAGGCCTGAGCCTGAGTGCAGACGAATCACGCCTGTGGGAGGCTGTGCGTGACGGCCGGACCATTTCTGAACTCGGGAAAGACGTTGACCTCAAGCCGTTCGAAATATGCCAGATATCGTTCCCTTTTGTGAAACTGGGATTCCTCAATATCAGCGGAGGCGAAATCGCAGCGCAGAACAAGCATCTCGATCCAGCGCCGGCCAAAGCACCGCAGCCCGAAGTTCCCAGTGACCTTTCAGAACAAACGGATCCAGGCACGGCTCTGCTGGATAAACCCGCAGAGGTCGTTGGCGAAATGGAACCAGCGGTCGAAGCGGCCCTTCCTCCAGCACTCCCTGAAGAGAGCCCTGCTGTATCCGTCACCACTTCGGGAAGCAAGGATGCCGAAGTTCCGCTCCCGGAAATTCCCGCGACTGTGGAAGAAAATAATTTGGTTAGTTCGAAGGACGGCGTTTCCAGTCCTACATCTGAAAACCTGATGGTGGAAGACGCCGCCGAACGGGCCAGCCAAACCGTATAACAATAATCACCGGCCCGTTTGGGCCTAAACTACAAATCTATGTCGAAAATACTCATCGTTGATGACCTGCCAACCGAAGTGCAATTAATGCAAGCCGCCATCGCTAAGCTTGGACACTCCACCATCGTGGCGACCGATGGCGAACAAGCCCTGGAAATGGCGCGCCGGGAGAATCCGGACCTGGTCCTGTTGGACGTGGTTTTGCCGCGCATGGATGGCTTCCAGGTATGCCGGAAGATCAAAAAGGATGCGCAGATCTCGAAGATACCGGTGATCCTCGTGAGTTCGAAGACCCAGGAAAGCGACAAGTTCTGGGGACTCAAACAGGGAGCCTCTGCTTATATCTGCAAGCCATTCTCACCGCAGGAACTCGCAGACACCGTATCAAAAAATCTGCACTGAAAATGTGGATGCCCGAGATATGAGTCTCACCGAAGATCAACCCCCAACCCTCAACGCATAATCATTTCATGACGAATGTTGCTACATCTTCGGGAAATTCCGGGGCTGCCTATGGCGATCTCGATCTTACGAGCCGACACGCAGTCTTTCTGCGCGGGCACCAGTTATTTGCGGTGGGTGTTGATCTGCTGCGGGAAGTCTTGCCGGGCCAGCCGTTGACACGGGTGGCCCGTTCGCGACCTCAGGTGTTGGGGGTGTTGAATCTCCGTGGCGAGATTTTGCCGGTTGTGGTGATCGATGGCTGGCTGGGATTGCCCCCGACAGCCGATGACACGACCCTGCCTATCCTTGTGTTGCGCCGTGGTGAACTGCTCGTGGGAGTGCGCGTAGATGCCATCATGAGTGTCATGAATGTGCCGATGCGAGAAGTGCAATCTCATCCGGCCACGTCCGGTGAAACGCTCCTGTCGGGCATCTGGCAACCTGAAGGAAGCAGGCCGATCACTATCATCGCCGGTCCCGTCCTGCTGGATACTTTGTGCCGTGAAACATCCTCAAATCTATAACTAACAACAATAAGACAACAATCGCCGTCGACTGCTGAACACAACGCGGTCCCAAAATTATGAATGAAACAGCTACCAAACAGGATCAACAGCCATTGCCTGATACCGGCCAATCAGTGCGGAAAAATGCGCTGAAAATCGGCACTAAGATCACACTCCTCAGTTTCAGCCTTGTTGTAGTAACAGTGCTGGTGCTGATCGGGATCGTGGCCTACCAAAAAGGGCGCCTCGCGCCACAGTTGGGAAGCTATCTGGATGACCAGGCGTTTGGGGAAGGCGCGAAGCTGGTCAAAACGATTTCGGATACGTGTGCCGCCGCGGAAGCGGACAGTAATCGCCGGCTGGATCACTCTCTGGGTGTTGTCCACGGCATGTTGGACACGCTGGGAGCGGTTTCAGTGGCCACCACGACAGTCAATTGGGATGCGGAGAACCAGGTCAGCCACCAAAAGATCCGGGTAGACCTGCCCAAGTTCATGGCGGGCACAACCTGGTTTGGCCAGAATTTCAGCATGGATACGCCCTCGGCCCTCGTGGACGACGTGAAACGGTATACGGCTTGCGAAGCGACTGTTTTTCAAAGGATGAATGATGCGGGTGATATGTTGCGCGTTTCTACGAGCGTGAAAAAAGCGGACGGCACCCGCGCGGTGGGCACGTTCATTCCGGCGGTCAATGCCGACAATACGCCGAATGCGATCATCGCCACTGTGCTCAAAGGGCAGACCTTCCATGGCCGCGCAATGGTGGTAGATGCCTGGCACAATGCTCTTTATGAACCGATTTGGGATCCCACCCACCAGAAAGTACTGGGCATGGTGTTTGTGGGTATGAATATGACTGAAACCACCCGGGCCGTGCGTGAAAGTATTATGAAGGTCACTTTGGGCAAAACGGGATATATTTACGTGTTGGGAACCAAAGGGGATCTACGCGGACATTATATCGTCTCTCAAAATGGAAAGCGCGATGGAGAAGATATGTGGAACCTCAAGGATGCCGGCGGGAATATGCTGATCCAGGACATGATCACCAAGGGCGCCACTGCGACGGGCGGCAAAACCGAGCTGATGAAATACTCCTGGCTGGATGCCGGTGCGAGCAAGCCCAGGGACAAATGGGCCGTGATGACCTATTTTGAGTCGTGGGATTGGCTGATCGGCGCCAGTGGTTACAATGACGAATACAAAGAGGCGCAGGCCTCAGCCATGGACACGCTCACGCGCCTGGTATGGTGGACCATTCTTGTGGCCATCGCCCTGACTCTCGCTGGTCTGGTAATCAGTTATCGGATCTCCCGCGGTATTGTCGAGCCGATCAACGTTCTGGCCCGGACTGCCGAACAAATCGCCAAGGGTGATAATACCGCCCGCGCCAACGTCGTATCCGACGACGAAATTGGACAGTTGGGCAACGCTTTCAATTCGATGCTCGTCGCCCGTATCAAAGCCAAGGAAGACACGGATGACTATCGACGCCTCCAGGAAGGCATTCAACAACTGCTGCGTGTGACTTCTGATGCGTCCGACGGCGATATGACCGTGCGTGCGCCAGTGACCGAAGGCGTTTTGGGCAACGTCAGCGACGCTGTAAATCTGATGTTGGAAAACGTGGGCGACCTCTTGAAGGAAGTGCAAACGGTGGCCAATCGTGTGGCTTCGTCAGCAACGGAAATTCAAGCTTCCTCAGAACAACTCTCCCAGGGTTCCGTCAAGCAAACCGGTGAAATTATAAATACTACGACGGCAGTCCAGGAAATGGCCGCAAACATTGAGTCAGTCTCCAACAACGCGACCTCGGCAAACGAAGCGGCTACCCGCGCCCTGCAGGCTGCGGATGTGGGCGCCAAAGCGGTTCAACAGGTCGTTGAAGGCATGGACCGCATCCGGCAGAACGTGCAAGCCGGCGCCAAAAAGATCAAACGGTTGGGTGAACGTTCGATGGAAATCTCCACGATCGTCAATACGATCGGTGAAATTTCCTCGCAGACAAACATGCTGGCCTTGAACGCCGCAATCGAGGCGGCGCGTGCTGGAGAACATGGACGTGGTTTCACAGTGGTTGCTGAAGAAGTCCGCAAATTGGCCGAACGCACGGCGTCGGCGACCAAGGAGATCGAAAAACTTATCGCTGGCATCCAGGCAGAAACGAACGAATCCGTATCTGCAATGGAACAGCAGACCACTGAGGTGGAAGCGGAAAGCAAGGTCGTTGAAGGTACGGGTGCGGAACTGAGCCGTATCCGCGAATCATCGTCCCAATCCGCTGAATTGATCAACGAGATCAACCTGGCCGCTAAACAGCAAGTGCGGGGTGCGGCGGGCGTGGTCAAGGCCATGGAAACTGTGTCCACGATTGCTCAACAAGCGCAGACGGGGGCTGTGCAAACCAAGCGTGCGACCGAATCCCTGGCGTCGCTATCCAGCGAATTGCTCACCAGCTTGAGCAAGTTCAAGATCAGCACCAATGGAAATGGGCATGGTCATTGATTGCGTTGCAACCGGAACAACTCCGCCGAATGTCTGCAACTCAAACATCAAGCCATGGTTCGGATTCGGCGTTCGAAAGCGCAGAATCTCTCCAGTTTGAACTCGCCCGGGAACTGATAGCTGACCGCTACGGTTTCTGGGTGGGGAATTCCTGGTCCGGCCAGTTGGAAACCCGGCTGGCGGCGCGCGCGGAGGCAACGGGCCGGATCGGAATCGGGGATTATCTCAACCTCCTCAGGAGTCCCGAGGGAGAAAATGAGATCGTGACGCTGGTCGAAGGTCTTTTGAACGGGGAAACCTGTTTCCTGCGAACCCAGCCTCATTTTGCGGCCCTGCTTGAAACAGTCATGCGCCCATGGCGGGCCAGTCACGCACCCGGCCAGCGGTTTCGTATCGCCAGCCTCGGGTGCTCCACCGGTGAGGAGCCTTATTCGATCGCGATGGTCTTAAACGAGCGTCTCTCCGCGAGCGAATTGGCCGACATAGAAATCAGCGGACTGGATGTGAACAGCCGCGCCCTCGCGATGGCCCGGACGGCCAACTACGAAGAGTTTCAGTTGCGCGAGCTGACGGACATCCAGCGTCAACGCTGGTTCACCAAAGTGCAGGGCCAGTGGCAGCTGCATCCCACCTTGCGGGCGGGCGTGCGTTTTTTGCAGCACAACCTTTTGGAACCGCTGCCGTTCGCCGGACTGGATGTGATTTTTTGCCGGAACGTGATGATCTATTTCAAACAGCCACTGGTCAGCGCGTGTTTTGCCGAATTCCATTCGGCATTGCGTCCGGGTGGATTTCTTTTTCTGGGCCATTCTGAATCGGCGTTTGGCTTTCCAGAGTATTTTGAGCCGGTTCAAATTCCGGATGGTGTCATATATCAGAAAAAGCCGGCGACCATTTTTCCCTCATGAGTACCCCCTTTCAAGACATGCCTCAATTGCGGGCTACGTTTGAAGCCGACATGGCTTCATTGCTGCAACTGGCCACTCAACAGCTGGCAGGCCTGACCCGGACCGGCTCCGATTTTTCATTGTCACCGGCCTTGCGCAAAACAGTCCATTCAATGCGGGGGGCGTCCGCCATGGTGGGTGCCCAGGCCTTGACCGCGATCGCTGACGACTATGAGCGTTTGATAGAAGTTGCAGAAAGTTTCAAGCTCACCGCCGCCGATAGGGCGCGCGAGGCCTTTGCTTTTCTTCAAGGTCAGTTTTCCAGCATCCTTGCGGCAGTAAAGGCGACGCTTGCGGGCCGCGAGGACGAGGCGAAGCGATATTCAGAGCTGGTGCACCAGAAAGCAACCGCAACGTGGGGCGCATATTTCTATCCGGTTTTACACGAAAATGGTGGCGGCGCGCCCCATTCGAAACCGGAAGTCAAAGCAGGACAAAAGCCTGTTCGCCCGCCCGGAAAGGCCAATGGCGGCTATCGGTCTAATGCCGATAGTGTCGTCCGAGAGTTTTTGACCAGCCTGGGGGTGGCACCCGGTCCGGGAGTTGGGCCGGAAGCGGGGTTAGTCGAAATGCCCGCGGAGCAAATTGATCCGGAAATGCTTTCGTATTTCGTGCTGGAAACCAATGACAGCCTGATGCAACTGGAAGGCCTGTTGCTTGGCTGGGAAAAATCTCCGGCTGATGGCAAGATAGCCCAGTCGGTATTCCGGTTGACCCACACAATAAAGGGCGCTGCCAATAGTCTTGGGCTTGTCCGTATCGGGAAATTGCTTCATGGATTGGAGGACCTGCTGGAAACGCATGTGGTGGACCGGGTCTTTCCGCGTTTGACGGAACTGGTGGAAGTGATTCTTGGTGTGGCCGATACTGTGAAGGCACTCGTGCGCGAAGCGCAGACCGGAACCATTGAAGCCGCCAACACAACGCGGATCTCTGCCCTGGTCGAGCGGATCCAAATGATGGCTGCATCGCCCGCGGCACCGGCAAGAAGCGATACCGTCGAAGTGCGGACTCCGTCAATGCAAGGACTGGAAGCGGCCCGGTTACGGAAAGAATCACCGGCATCTACAGCCTCTCCCGAAAACACTTCGACAAGTGGTTCTGAAGTGGCGATGCCGGACAGTCCGGATCGTTTGGATCAGCAAACCATCAGGGTGGATTCAGACCGGCTGGATTTGTTGATGAACCTGATCGGCGAGCTGGTCATCAGCCGTTCGCGCCTGGAAAAGAAGCTCAGCGATATTTCCCGTTTGAAGGAGGAAATGCTTTTTGGCCGTTCACGCTTATTCCAATCAATAACCGATTTTCAGGGCAAATATGAATATTCCCGGCCACAAGCCGAAGTGAACCGGCTGGCTACAATGGATGCCAATCAGAAGACGGGCCCGGCTCTTACTGGTCGCCCTCGTGTAACCGGTGGAGCAGAAAACGGCCTAAGCGGATTTTCCGAATTGGAATTCGATCAATATGATGATTTCAACATCCTGGCGCGGACGTTGATGGAGATCGGGACGGATACGGGAGAAATCTTCAGCCAGCTCAACCGCTTTTTCGACGCGTTCGGCGAAGAAACCAATCAGTTCAGCAAGATCACCACCCGTCTGCAGGATGAAATTACGCGAGTTAGGATGATGCCATTGACCCTGCTGTTCCAGCGTCTTCAACGCGCCGCCCGGGACGCCGCCCGCAAGGAAAGCAAGGAGATCGAATTTATTACGGTCGATAACGATACCCGGCTGGATAAACTGATCTTGGACCGTTTATATACGCCATTGCTCCATATCGTTCGCAATGCGGTTTCGCACGGTCTGGAATCCGTGGAGGGCCGTCAAGCTGCCGGTAAAAGCGCCACCGGCCAGATCCGGTTGCATGCGTCATGCGAGGCGAACCAGGTGGTGATCGAAGTGGTTGACGATGGCCGCGGGCTTGACCTGGCGGCGATCCGTTCCACGGCGATCCAACGCGGGTTACTCGCGCCTGATGCGGTCGTGGATGACGACACGTTGACCCAATTTATTTTCTATCCGGGATTTTCCACGGCGGCCACGGTGACGGATGTTTCTGGCCGCGGGGTGGGGTTGGATGTGGTTCGACAAGAGATCGCCCGTTTGAGTGGTTCTATCCAGGTGCGTTCGTCGCGCGGCGAGAGCTGCGCCTTCGTGATCCATCTGCCGCTTACCCTGGCCATCAACCAGGCCATGTTTATCACGGCTGGCGGTGAGACCTGTGCGCTGCCGCTTAACTTTGTGGAACGGGTGCAGGAGGGCAACGTCCAGGATATCACGGTTTCAGGGCAACACGAACTGGTGCGCACGCCGGAAGGTTTGGTGCCGTTGGTGCGCCTGGGGCGTTTGTTAGACGTGCCGGTGAGCGGCGCAAGCAAAGCGGTCGTCCTGGCGCGGGTAGGAAACCAACGGGTGGCTATCGGGGTGGACCGCATCCTGCGCAAACAGGACATCGTGGTGAAACCGCTCGGCCCGCTGCTGCAAGGTCACCCGCTATTTTCCGGAGCGACATTGGGTGGAGATGGACAGGTGGTGCTGATCGTGGATTTGCCGCGACTCCTCGAAACTGAGCATACGTCTATGGTTTCAGAAGAGGCTTCGGTGGGCGATGATAAGGCCACTCCCGAAACTGCCCATTCGGTCCGGAACACGATTTTGGTGGTGGACGATTCGTTAAGTGTCCGCAAGGTCATAGAAAAACATCTGCACTCGTTGCAATTCAAAGTCGAATTGGCGGTGGACGGTCTCGATGCGCTGGAGAAGCTGCGGACCGGCCGCATCCAACTGGTGCTCACGGACCTGGAAATGCCCCGGATGCATGGTTTTGAATTGATCGCGGAGATGCGGCGGCAAGAAATCTTCCGGCGGGTGCCCATCGTGGTCGTTACCTCCCGGGACGCGGAAAAACATCGCCGGCGCGCCACCGCTCTTGGAGCGAATGATTATATCATCAAGCCATTTTCACGCGAACAATTGGCCAAACACATCAATCATCAACTGGCGAATGTGGCGCAATAAATTCTGAATCTATGGAAATACCGGATAACTTTCAGCGACCACGCGCGCCTTTTTCCCCTGCCCGGGCCATCCCTCCGGATTATCGGACCCGGGTATTGGTGGTCGAAGACTCATTTTTCATGCAGCGGCGGTTAACGGATATCCTCCAAAGTGCCCCGGATCTGCGGGTCATTGGATATGCGGACAACGGCGCCGATGCCATCCGCCTGGCCGAGAACCTCTCGCCAGATGTGATCACGATGGATATCAACATGGCGAAATGCGACGGCCTGCACGCGATCGATTATATCATGCGGTCAAATCCGCGTCCGATCATCATCATCAGTTCCTACACCCGGAAGGGAAGCCGCGCTGCGCTTTACGGGCTTGAAATGGGGGTGGTGGACATCGTGGAAAAGCCGTCGTCCGCCGGCGTGGCCCTTGATATCATGGAACGGTCTGCGGAAATCATACAGAAAGTGAGGACGGCCGCCCGGGTGCGGGTCATCCGGACCTTGCGCGGCAATGCCGATCATTCACTGGGATTGCAGATACCTGTCGCGCCGCCGGAGAAATCGCCTATTGAACTGCCCAGCCGGTTGCCGGGCCTGGAATTCCCTGAAGGTTTTCCGCGTGTGATAGCCATCGGCGCCTCCACGGGCGGGCCGATCGTCCTGCAGGAATTGATGCGGGCGGTTCCCAGTGAATTTTTCCCTCCAATCGTCATCGTGCAACATCTTCCGGAAAAATTCACCCGGGAGTTTGCGATACAATTGGATGCCATCAGCTCACTGCAGGTCATGGAGGCTGAGGAAGGAATGCTTCTGCAAAATGGATGCGTTTATGTGGCTCATGGCGGTTGCCATTTGCAGGTCGATGCGCATGGGTATCTTCGGCTCAACCATGGTCCGCCGGTCCATCATTGTAAACCTTCGGTGGATGTATTGTTTCATTCGCTCGCCCGTCATTACGGGCCTCAGGTGCTTGCGTTGATCCTGACCGGCATGGGAGAAGATGGGGCCGCCGGGACACTCGCTATCAAACGGGCCGGGGGTGCCGTCATTGCCCAGGACGAGGCAAGTTGTGTCGTCTTCGGAATGCCCTCGGCTGCAATTCGAGCGGGCGGAGTCGACGAGGTGCTTTCTCTGGAGGCAATCAAACTCCTGCTGGTCCGGCTGAGCGAAAAGGTTGCTTTGCCTAACGTGCAGGTTGCCCGCGCCGCATTACCTTCCTGACCCAGTGACAATGAGCCCAATTCCTTTCATGACAGCAAAGCCGATGAACGCGGGTCGCGCCCCGGTCGCTTCGTCGTCTTCGAAGTCCATACCCCATCTGGCGTTTCAGGTGGCAGGCGAACCTTACGCGTGTCCGATTCATTTTATCCAGCGCCTGTTAAGGGCTGCGGATGCCAGGTTACTGCCCACTCGAAAGGATGCTCCCGCCTGGGAAACCGGCCGGTTGATGAATAGTGAAGGCCAGCCCGAAATTCCGGTGGTTTCGCTCCGGCTTTTGTGGGGTTTCCCGGCGATCCAGGACAGCGCAAGAAATCGTCAGGCCTTGTTGGTCGTGGAGCTGGCCGGGCAGCAGATAGCACTATTGGTAGACGCGTGCCTGGGTGTATTGACAACATTGCCGGAAAGAGGCTGGTTTCATTTGTCTTCTGCCTTGAAGGGTACCCGTGGGATCGCCCTTGGATATGCCATCCCCTGGAACAAATCTCTTTTGATCACGCTCGATTTAGATGAGATCTTTTGCCACCAATCCGGGCGGAAACCGGATTCGGTCAGTTCTTCGGTGGAGCGCTTATGAAATCAAAATCGCGCCATTCCATAGATATAGAACGGCTGATGTTGTTACGCCGTCTTGAGGCGGAAATCGCGCGGAGCCCTTCGGTGGAAACCTATCTCAAACTGGCTGACGAATATCATTCCATTGGTCTGGGCAAGGAATCGGACCGGCTGCTGCAACTCGCCGAAGCCGCGGAGAATGGAAAAGAGCCGAAAAACACCCCGGCCAATAACAACGGACTCATGTCTGGCACCGCCAATCCTTTGATGGTCATTGAAGTGATTCAGATTTTAAGCCGCGCCAAATTGAATGGGGACATGATCATCGATTGTGAGGCGCAAACATTTCATTTGTATTTCAACCAAGGGCAGATCATCAACGCGACCAGCCAGCACTACGAAGCTGGCCTGGAATCGTTCCGTATGTCGCTTAGGGTCTCTTGTGGAACCTATCGGTTCTTCGAGAAACAACTGGAGAATGTTCCTCGCCTGATTGAAGAAAACACCGAGATATTGCTTCTGGACGCTGTTCATGAGGCGGACAACCAATCTGCGGTAGGCTCCGGGTCATGAATGCAAAACCTTCCAATTCAGATCAGTCGTACCTCTGGTTTGAGCAGTCCCAGGTCTTGTTTGCCGTGCCGATGGACTGCTTGCAGGAGGTGATGTCCGTGCCCTTGCTGCGCCCTCTGCCGACATCCGAACCGGCCTTAGCGGGACTGACGACGTTGCGCAATGTGATACTTCCGGTTTTCAATCCGTTATTGTTCCTTGATGCCCGGTCTCATCTCGCTGGAAACTCGGGAGTTGTCGCTATCCTCAAATCATCCGATGGTGTGTGCCTGGGACTATTGGCGGATCGTATCGGAAAAGTGATCACCCTGCCAGCCCTCAAGCCTCTCCCCCGGTCAGTGCAGCAGAAAAGTGTGTTTGCCGGAATCGCCCGGATTGAAAATCTTTCGGAAATATTCGTTCTGGATGTTCCGCAGCTCGCGGCCTTGATGGGTGCCGAGGAGCCCAACCAACCATCTGATTATATTTTCCGCTAACTCCCTCCGGGATTGTCTTCCTTGGCCTGCATAAATCTTTCGGTGGGCAGAGCGGGCTTGAGGCTGCGGGTGCCAGGTGAAGGTTCGCGCTTCGTTTACAGGTTGTCCGCCCAGGGTCGCCCGTCTGTGTGCGAAACCGCACACGTGTCCGAACACCCGGTGTGCGATGCCAGACAACCACGGGTGTTTTGTGCGGTTTCACAATGATTGCCACCGAGCGTTTGATTTTTTCCACGGTTTCTACGCCAGTTTGCCGGAAAACTCCGTTGGCATCATAAGTGCAACAAGCCCCTAACGTGAAAGTGAATGAGAACATCTCATCCAATACCGATGCGAATGCCGCTGCGGGCTTTTTCGCAGACCAACCGTCACTCAAGGCCCACCACTGCCAAATAAAATGAACTCGTCAAAATCAACTGCTGCCAAATCAATCCCAACCTCCGCGCGGAAGCTCTCAGCGCATTCATCGTTTCCTGGAACTGCTTTAATCGTTTCAGCAATCCTTTCAGCCGGGGTTTCGGCCCGGGCGGCGGAAGCGGCGGTACCCCTGCAAGGTGGAACGACGCAGATCCAAAAGCCAAAATGGTTGAGCGAGCTTTCCCTCACTGTGAAGGAAACGTACGATGATAATGTTTTTGCGGCCGGTGCCGACAAGAAGTATTTCCCAGCCAGTTTTACGGTCGTGCCAGGCAGTGTCGAAGCTGATAAAGGCCAATGCTCGCTAGTGACCACGGTTTCGCCGAAGCTCGCCTTTAATTTCATTCCGCTCCTGGGCGACCAGAAGGTGTTGCAAACGCTTTCACTCAGTTACTCGCCCGATTTTGTCATCTATCACGACGAATCCAGCGAAAACTACAATGCGCATCGCTTTGCCGGGGCGATCGGCGGCAAAGTCTCAAATTTTTCCTTCAATTTTGACGATTCCTTTGCCTACATCGATGGCAACGACAAAGGCGCTACTTATCCGGGCAGTCTTTATTCGTGTTACGGGGTTTCCATTCTACGCGAACGCCGCCAACAGATCCAGGACCGGGCGAATGCGAGTCTCCGGTATGATTTGGGGAAATTCTTTATCCGCCCCGTCGCGTCGCTGCTGTATTACGATCTGCAGACCGACTTGATCAACACGGCCGGCTATCTAAATTTTGCCGACCGGTATGATGTGAATGGCGGTGTGGACCTGGGATACAAAGTCTGCAGCGGGCTGGCGGTCACTGCCGGCTATCGTCGCGGCCATCAATATCAAGAGCAGTTTGATTTCGACACCAAGAACCTGAGTTCGCCGAGTGACTATGATCGTTTTCTCGTCGGGGTAGAAGGCAAGCCGTGGAAATGGCTGGATTTCAAACTGCAAGGTGGCCCTGACTTCCGCTCTTACGAGAAAGACAGCCCTACGCACACCACGCCTTTAAACAACCTTACGCCGATGACCTGGTATGGCGAAGGCAGCTTGACGGCGACCATCACTCCCAAAGACAGCATCGCGTTCAAGTTCAAAGATTACCAATGGGTGTCCAGCACCGGCAAAGTGCCCTATTACGAGAGCACCTACGACCTCAGCTATCGCCGCAAAGTGACGGACAAATTGCTGGCGGACCTGGGCGGCCGGATTTTGACCTCAGATTATACGATGGGGAACCTGGCGACCTGCAACCGGTTTGACGAGCAATTCAGCGTCACGGCCGGGCTGACGTACAACTTCAATACCCATATCAGCGCCGGGGTGGCCTATTCGCTGGACCTGGGCCGCAATGCGGCGGACAACGTGACGCCGAGCCCGTCGACACGCGAATTCGACCGGAGCCTGATTTCGTTGAGTGCGGCGTTGAAATTCTAACCTGTAGTGCGGCGCAGCCTGGTTGTCCGCGCCGTACAAGTTTCGTAAAGTTCGAGGTGGGAAATTATACCGGGCTCCATCCCAGGGGATGGAGCCCTCTTTTTTTTGATCGGGAATGTACTGGGCGCTGGCGAGCTGGCCGACACCGGTTTCAGCGCGCGTCAGGATTGTTTTCCACTTCGAGGAAACCGTGCAATTGCCGGATGCGAGTGGGATGGCGCATTTTGCGCAGGGCCTTGGCTTCGATCTGGCGGATGCGCTCGCGCGTGACGCGGAAGTCGCGCCCCACTTCTTCCAGGGTGCGCGGGCAGCCATCCACCAGGCCGAATCGTTGTTCCAGCACACGCCGTTCGCGCTCGGTGAGGCTGCACAATACATCACTCAATTTGTCCTTGAGCAGGCTGAAGCTGGTCATCTCGGATGGATTCTCCGTGGACTTGTCTTCGATGAAATCGCCGAAGCTCGTCTCTTCGCCATCGCCAACGGGTGATTGGAGCGAGATGGGCTGTTGGGCCATCTTGAGGATGGCGCGCACGCGGTCCACCGGCATCTGCATCTCATCGGCCAGTTCTTCGGCGGTGGGTTCGCGGCCAAAATCCTGAATCAACCGCTTCTGCATGCGCATGAGCTTGTTGATGACTTCGATCATGTGCACCGGGATGCGGATGGTGCGGGCCTGGTCGGCGATGCTGCGGGTGATGGCCTGGCGGATCCACCAGGTGGCGTACGTGGAGAATTTGTAGCCGCGGCGGTATTCGAATTTTTCGACGGCCTTCATCAGGCCCATGTTGCCTTCCTGGATGAGGTCGAGAAACGACAGGCCGCGGTTCGTATATTTTTTGGCGATGGAGATGACGAGGCGCAGGTTGGCCTCCACCATCTCGGTCTTGGCGAGGTTCGCCTTGTTGGCAAAACGTTGCAAGGCCTGGTGCGCCTCCAGATATTCCTCGCAGGACATCCGGATGAAATCCTCCAGCGACCTGAGCTTTTGCTGTTCCGCCTGCACCAGCGCGCTGCGCTGCGGCGATTCATGCTGGCGCTCGAGGTTCTCGATGGTGCGAATGCTCAACTGGATCTTGTCGTGGATGTTTTCCGCGACCAGCGTCATCTCTTCGATGACATGTTGCTTGAAACAAAATTTTTCGTAATGGCCCTGGAGTTTTTGATCCACCTTGCGGAAAGACTCCCAGAGCTTCGCACTGCTGCCGTTCTTCTTGGTGTCACGGAGGCTGGCGTACTGCTCGTCGAGTTGCCGGTCGAGTTCCACTACACTCTTCACCGCCTTGCGCAGGGTGCGCAGGTGTGAATCGCGGCAATCCACCTTGTTATCCATGATGACGCGGTCGAAGCGTTCCTTGGGCGGCTCGCACAATAATTTTTCCGCGATGGCGATATGTTCCTTGGCCGCGAAACCCAGGTTATAGATGACCTTCTTGATCTCGTTCTCCGCGTCTTCGATACGCTTGGAGATCTCCACTTCCTGTTCACGCGTGAGCAGCGGCACCTGGCCCATCTGCTTGAGATACATCCGCACCGGGTCATCCAAAATATCCAGCCGGGATTTGTCGTCTTCCTCTTCCACTTCCGCCTGCTTGATGCGGTCCACTTCCGCCTGGTCAACGATGTCCACCTCAAGGCTGCGCAATTTGATGTAGATCTCATCAAGCTGGTCGGCGGAGATGGTGTCGGGAAATGCTTCGCTGATGTCGTTGTAAGTGAGATAGCCCTGTTCCTGCGCCAGCCGGACGAGTTCCTTGATTTTCTCCGCCATCTCCTGGTCGGGTCCGCTCTGGCTGATGATGTGGGTGGCCACCGCATCGGCGACGGCAATGTCACCGTTATGTCCATTGGTCCCGTGCGGAGTGGCCGCTGGTTTGGCACTCGCTCCGCCGGGATGGGATGTGCTGCTCTTCGCGGTTTTGCGAGTCTTCGGCTTCGCCATAAAATTCTAGTTCAACAACGCTGCAACTTGAAGCGGTAATGCAATATGGAAACGCATCCCCAATGAGTCAAGTGATGAAAGAAATAAATCTTTCGAAACAGTGCTGAAATTTTTTACGTAGTTTAACTGACGGGCGGTTAATGAGCCGCCGGTCAGTTTAGGCAAAGCTTTTTACGGTGCGTTCGTGGTTTTGATTATGATTGTGTTGGTGCCCACCGCGTTTGTGCTGATGAGATCAAGGTTTCCCGCCGGCGCATTGGTTGACGGGCCAGCCCATTGCTCTTTGATCTTTGCCTTCATGGGGTTGAATACGCCCATGTCGTTCAGCAGGCTGAGAATGAAACATATAACGATTAGTGCCACGATAAATTTGGGCCATACGCTCGCTTTTTCGGCAAATTTGTCATCGGCCATGGCCGTGCCCGGCGGTATTTTCGCCACCTGCGTGAGCGAACGGCCCAGCGGCACGTTTATCTTCATGCGCCCGTTTACGGCCCAGGCGTTCGCATCCAAAATGGGGCCAAGATTGCGTTGGCGCAACTTCAGCCATGCAATGAGCATGGCCGGGCCGCTGATGAGCAGCATAAATCCCGCAAATGCGATGCAGATCTTCCAGAAAGGAAGTTGCAGCACGACGATCAGGTAACCAGCCAGACCCGTAAATGCTGCCCCCAGGGCGCCTACCGCGACACCTAAGGCGGCTACTGTACCCACATCAATCTTTTTGGGTGGGGGAGGCACGGTTGAAGCAGTACCGGTAACGCCTGTGGTTGCCTGAAGGTTCGCATTTGCCTCGGCATCAGCCGCAGCCGCGCGTTTGGCTACCTGTTCCTCGATCATCCGCACGAGTTTTTTGTAGGGTGACCAGAACGCTTCGCGGATGCTGATGGGATTCTCGACGATCTTGGTGATGGTCGCGTCCCAATCGCGGCCTTTACGGTCGTAAAAGATGCCGTTGCGCCCGAGCATGAGGTTGTCCGCATCGCCATCGGTGAACGCGGCGGCGATGGTGAGTTTTTCTCCCGGGCGGGTGCAATCGCAGTAGACGAGAAAGGCTTTGGCGAGTCCGGCGAGCGCGGCGTGTTTGGCGGCATCATCCACGCGCACACACAAATCGCAGCTGCGGCCATCCAGATACAGTGTGCCGACCTGGAAGACGGATTTGCGTTTGCGGTTATAAAAATCCTGGAAGGAGACGTAATTCAGGAGCAGGCAGTGCAGGTCGCGATAATAGCGCACCAGTTTTTCAACCGAGGCGATGTTGTTGGCCTGGGCCGTCAGCTTGTTGTCCTCAGCGATGAGCCGGGTCAATTCCTCCTTTGTCTTGCTGGCCAAAATCTCGCGCACGCGTTTAAGACCGAGGCCTTCCACAGTGGCGCCGGTTTTGGTGCCGGACCATGCTTCGAAGGGGGCGATCTTCGATTTTACATTTTTCCATTCCGACTCGCTCAAGGTGGTTTTGTTCTGGCCGAGGATGGGAATGATGACAGTCTGCGCGAAACCGGCGAGCACATCAGCCCAGGCAGGGTTCACCCCGTCATGCAGCGGCAAGGGCTTGTTCGGTTCCACGCGCGCGAGCGGGAAACTGGCGATCTCGCTGGAATTAGCTGTCAGGTCTTTCGTGCTCAGGGCAAGAAATTCCGATTCCTGCCGGTTCACAGCTGCGATGGCGCGCGAATCAAACGCGGCAAGCCGACAGCGAGCGAAATAGTCTTCGATCTTGGCCTGCACGGATTTGAACGCGCCATAAGCCCCGGCGGTATTTTCACCCAACGCCATGATGTCGGGTCCTTCGGTCTCCGCTTTCTTGTTCCATTCGGAAAACGCGGTCGCATCGGCGAAGAAGGCGCCCACTTTCGCCTGCGAGATGCCCGGCTTGCCGCTGCGGTCGGTTTCCGCGCCATGCGTGCCGATGATCTCGGTAATGACCTGTTTGGTCGCCGCGTCTTCGGCGGTTTCAGCGGTGATAATGCCATCGCCGTTGAAACGGGTCTGACCGAAAATTTTGGCGACATCCATCGTGTCTTCCACGGAAATGCTCGTGGTATCGGCCCGACCCAGATTGATGAGGATCTGCTTGGCGGAGGCGAACAAGTCCTTGCCTTCCGTCGTGGCATCGTTGATGGAAGCCAGCGGAAGGGCGGCAGATTCTTTTACCAATTCATCGGGATTCTTGAGATTGGCGACCGTCCAATTCACGGCGGCGATGACCTCCGGCGCGCGCACGTGGCCGTCGTTGTCTGTGTCGATGAGCGCGAGCGTGCGTTCATCAAATTCAAGGCCTTTGACCGGGCAACTCAGCGCAACCCAAAGTTTTTGGTCGAGTTTGGCGAGGTTGGCGATGCTCGCGCCATTGTCCATGCGGACCTGTCCCACTCCGCCAGCGGAGAAAAATCGAAACAGCCCAAGGTTCTTTTCCGCGTCGTTATTTTTCGCATCCATAAGATTCCCAATGATTATTACCGCCGCCATTTGTAGCGAAAAATATACGGAAAGCAATGGCGTGCTGCCTCACTTCCATCTTTTAAACCCCGCCCGTTCAAAGTGCGAATCGAAAGTAAATACCCGCTGGATGCCTGCCTCTCGCATAAGTGCGAATGAAATACAATCGGTGAAACTGATCCCCTGGTCGGCAAATTTTTCGAACCAGTTCAAGGCATCCAATTCTGTAAGTGAATCCGGACGCAAGATCTCCAATGAACCCGACGAATAAATCATCCGCGCCTTTTCTATGGCAAACGAATGGCTGGCCCGGCGTGATAGCAGCGTCAGTGTTTCATCGAGAACATAATTGCTCGTCACGCATCGTTCATGGGTGGTCCGGACCTTGTCCCCTAACGGCAAAGAAATTTTATGATACTGATCGCGGGAAAGGTAACGCGCCAGGAAGGCGCCCGTGTCGATGAAGATCATTGGGGCGAACCATAAAGATAATGGTCGTGATTTGCGGCCAAATTCTTTGGTGTTTTGCCTTTGAATGCTTTCTTGTCAGCCAGAAAAGCATCGCCATTGCGGGAAAGAGTTTTGCGGCGTGACCTGGCTGCCGGGTTTTCGCGATCTGCCAAAGCAATAATATCGGCCACCAGCTTCTCTACCTTGAGAGCTGTCGGTGAGCGCCAGGACTTCAGTCTGGCATCCAATCGCTTTGCTATAGCTGTCACAATTATTGAACAATACCGGCAGTTTGAGATTATTGTCAACCGCTCCAATCACGCCTGCAAAACCGTCGCGCCCTGGCCGGGGCGGGAGACGAACATGGTCGCCGCAATGCCGGTGCTTTTTTTGTACTGGGCAGAAATTTTTTGCGTGATGGAGTCCACTTTGTCTGATTGCACGAGCGCGACGGCGCAACCGCCGAAGCCGCCGCCGGTCATGCGACAACCGATGACGCCGCCGATGGGGCCGATGGAAGCCGCGATGTCCACGACGGCATCGAGTTCCGCGCAGCTCACTTCGTAATCATCGCGCAGCGAATCGTGGCTGGCGTACATGAGCTGGCCCACGGTGGGCCAATTGGATTCACGAAAACCTTCCGCAGCCATCAACGTGCGTTCGATCTCGCCGATGACATGGCGTGCGCGGCGATAGACGACTTCGTCCAGCTTGCCTTTGGCGTGTTCGAGTTTATCGGCGGTGGCATCGCGCAAAGATGGCACGCCGAGAATCTTCGCGGCGGTCTCGCATTGTTGGCGGCGCTGGGCGTATTCACCGCCGGAGAGCTCGTGCTTCACGTTCGTGTTCACGATGAGCACAGCGACGGACGGGTCGGTCAGGGGCACGTATTCGGTTTTGCGCGAGCGGCAATCGAGCAACAGCGCATGGTCTTTGCGGCCCATGACGGAGATGAACTGGTCCATGATGCCGCACGGGACACCGGCGAATTTGTGTTCCGCCTCCTGGCAGAGCAGCGCTTTTTCGACGGGATCGATTTTCTTTCCCGTCATTGCTTCGAGCAGGGTTGCGGTGGACACCTCGAGGGCGGCGCTGCTACTGAGGCCGCCACCGAGCGGCACGGTGGAATGCACGAGGGCATCAAAGCCAGGAGTTTGGATGCCGCGGGCGGCGCAACCGGCTACGACGCCAAGCGGGTAGTTGGCCCAAACACCTTTGCCCAATGGTTTTAACGGTTTGGCCAGGTCGATGGTAGTCGGCAGGTCGCCGTGAGTGGAACGAAATTGAATATGGTTGGCGCCGTTCGTCAGGCGGTCAGCCGCGAGCACGGTGTAACGCTCGATGGCCATGGGCAGCACAAAACCGTCATTGTAATCGGTGTGTTCGCCGATGAGGTTCACCCGGCCGGGTGCCGCTGCGAGCCAGCGCGGAGGCCGCCCATACGTCTTTTTGAATTCCCCGGATGCCTGTTCCGCCAGTTCATTAAGTGTCATCGGCATAAGTATTACGAAAAAAATTTCTAAAATAAATTGCAAATTTCTAAAGCATTGTTAGATATATTCAGGTCGGTTGCAGAACATTTTAGCAGTTGATCGTTTCCGCTGGCGCATCGGTTCCTCACACCAGACATCGCGGAAAGCAAATGTGTTTGGAATGAATGTGCCAATTTTCCTAGCCGTAGCCGGGGGCTCGAATGAATTCGAGCTCGTCTATATCTGGCAGCAAGCAACGCCGGAAGCCAAAATCATCATTGGTGTCCTGGTCGTTTTTTCCATTGTTGCCTGGTCAGTCATGACCTTCAAAGCGGTGCAGATGCGCCGCGCCAAGAAGCTTAACCAGTTTTTCACGAAGGAATTCCGCTCCCAACCCAATGTGTTGGATATGTTCGACCGCCGTATCCAGGCGGAGGGTTGCCCGCTATTTGCCGTCTATCAGACAGGCAGCCTGGAACTGGACGCGCGATTGAAGGCCGGCAACGGGGGCAATCGTGCCAAATATGTTTCGTTGAAGAGCATGGAACACGTGAAGCGCGCGATGGAAAATTCGGTGGCGCAGGAATCGTTGAAGCTGGAATCCGGCCTCATCCTGCTGGCCATCGCCGTGAGCGGCGCGCCATTTTTGGGATTGCTGGGCACGGTCTGGGGCGTGATGAGCACGTTTGGGCACATCGCCCAACAGGGCAGTGCCACGATGGCCGCAATGGCGCCGGGCGTTTCCGCTGCGCTCATCACCACGGTGGCCGGGTTGCTCGTGGCGATCCCCTCGATGTTTGGCTATAATTGGTTAGTGCACAACCTGCGGGTCCTGACGGTCGAACTGGACAATTTCGCGCAGGAGATCGTGTCGAAGATGGAAACGGAGTTTCTGGAAGAAAAGTGACAGGTGAGGGGTGACGAGTGACATGATTCCATCGTGTCACCTGGTACTTGCCACATGGCACGTCGTTTATGCGAAGATTTTCACAACGCAATTCGCTGGTCACGCTGAGTGATATCAATATCACGCCGTTGCTGGACCTTGCGTTCGTGTTGCTCATCATCTTTGTTATCACCACGCCGTTGCTGGAAAAGGGGATGGAGCTGAAATTGCCGCAGTCCAGCGGCACGCCGGATAAACCCATCAACCCGCGCGATATCCGCACGGTGGAGATCAGCAATACAGGTGTGTACGCGCTCAACAAGGTGCGCATGAGCCTCCAGCAAATGACCGACCGTCTGGCCGGTGATTTTCGCGCGAACCCCAATCTCGTGGTCTATATCCGGTCCGACCGCAAAGCGCCGATGGAATATTTTGTGGCGGTGACGGAAGCCTGCCAGAAGAGCGGCATCACGCGTTATTCCATCCGCACCGAACCGGTGGACCCCAACCGATGAACCGCCTGCAAAAAAAATGTGTCATCGCGGCAGTGGGCATGCACCTGCTGCTGGTGGTGATCATGTTCGTGGGGCCGGCGTTCCTGTCGTCGCATGAGAAGGCGGATGATACGCAGGTGATCGATTTCATCCCGGCCAATCTCATCGATAAACCTTTCGCCGACGGTGGAAATAAAAATCCCACGCCCGTTTCGCAACAAACAGCCGCGGTGCAGACGCCGCAGCCCAAAGCGGAAGTGACGCCGCCTGCACCCGTACCAAAGCCCGTGGAACAACCCAAACCTGTACAGCCCGTCGCCCAAAAGGAAACGCCGAAGCCCACGCCGCCCAAGCGAGACCCGGATTCGCTTGAAACCAAGTCGGCGAAGGCCAAGCCGCAGGTCAGCACTGAACTGGTGACGCGCAAAGCGTCCAGCACGCAGACGACCAAATCCACCGATGATGCCGCGGCCGCAGCGGCGGCGAAACAACATGCGAGCGACGTTGCCAAATCCATCAAAAACCTGCGCCAGGGACTTTCTTCTGCCACGGCGGTCGAGACACCAGCGGGATTTGGCGGCGGCGGTGAAGCGTATGCGAGTTATGCTTTGGTTGTGAAAAGTGTTTATCAGAACGCGTGGATCGAGCCGAGCGACACCTCATCTGACGATGCCACCGCGAAAGTGACGGTGACGATAGGCAATGACGGCACTGTGATATCGGCGGAACTGACGACGCCTTCCGGCGACGAAAGAACCGATGCCTCCATCCAACGCGCTTTGGACAGCGTGAAATTTATTGCGCCGTTTCCGGCGGGCATGACCGAAAAACAACACACCTGGATTATCAATTTCAATCTCAAGACCAAAAGGCTCTCTGCTTAATGAAAACACTTCGATATTTTCTGATAATTTTTTTTGTGGCGATTTCCATGGCATATGCCGCAGACGAAATCACAATTTCAAATACGATTACTCCCGGTAGCCAGCCGCCCATCAAGATTTGTCTCACGGGTTTCACCGGTGAGGTGCAGAGCACGCTGGATTTCGATCTATACGTGATGGGGTTCATCAATGTGCCCAAGGACCAGGCGCAGTTCGTGATTTCCGGTAGCAATGACCAGAATGTTTCCGGGCGCGTGCTTAATCCGCTGGGGCAGGCGCTGTTGAGCAAGGCGTACTCGGGCGCTTCGTTGCGGCGGCAGGCGCACGCATTTGCGGATGATATTGTATTTGCCATCACGGGGAACAAGGGCATTGCGCAGACGCGGGTCGCGTTCAAGGTGGGCAAAGGCATGGGCAGTGAGATTTATATCGCGGATTTTGACGGACGCAATTCGCAGGCGGTGACGCATGATAACACCATCGTGGCTGGTCCGGCGATGTTGGGTCAGAAGGCGCTTTATTACGCATCATACAAATTTGGGCATCCACAGATTTTCTTTCACGACTTGACCACCGGTCAACGCAAGACCTTTGCGCGTTTCAACGGCGATAATTTCAGCCCGGCGGTCTCGCCGGACGGCAGCAAGGTGGCGATGATCTTGAACAAAGACGGCTGGGTGGACCTTTACGTGGCGAACGCGGACGGCACGGGCGTGAAGCGGCTGACGAAAAATTCCGAGGATGAATCGTCGCCGTGCTGGTCACCGGATGGTGAGTATATCTGTTATGCGACGAAGGTGAACGGCGTGCGCCGGTTGTGCAAAATTTCTGCCGCGGGCGGCGAGCCGCAGACCATCCGCACGGCGGGGGTTTCGAGTCCGTCGGAGCCGGATTGGTCGCCGGATGGGAAGTGGATCGCGTTCACCGCGCAGATGCGAGATTTCCAGATTTGCGTAGTGCCAGCGACGGGCGGAGATGCTATCCTGCTGGTCGGTGGCTCGGACCCGACCTGGTCGCCGAATTCGCGTACGTTGATGTTTGTGCGTCAGGACAGTGGCGCGCCGCACCTGGCGGTGCTGGATGCGCCGACCAAACAATTTAAAGATGTGCCGAGAGTTTCGACGGGAAACAATTCACAACCCAGTTGGGCTAAATAAAGGAAACAAGAAATGAAATCGAAGGTCAGTTGGTTGATAGTGGGACTTGCCGTGGCGCTGGCCGCGACCGGTTGCAAAACCCCGCAAAATCAGAAAACAATTTACGGTTATAAGCAAAAGACCCACGACGAACCGCCGTCTCCGCCGATCGAAACGCCGCCGCCCGTGACGCCTCCAACTGAACCGGAGGCGGTGCCGATCTGGTCGGGCAGTTTCAGCAACATGGTGGCCGATGAAAGCGCGTTTGCGGACCAGACCATTTATTTCACGTTCGACAGCGCCACCATCAAGAACGCGGAGAAGAGCAAGGCACTGGTCGTCGCTGCCTTCCTGCAATCCAATCCCAAGGACGATGTGCGCATCACGGGGAATTGCGATGAACGCGGGACGGAGGAATACAATCGCGCGTTGGGCGAACGCCGTGCGCTTGCGGCGCGGGAAGCGTTGCTGGGCGCGGGGATCACGCCGGATCGCATCGACATCATCAGCTACGGCGAAGACAAGCCGGTGGACCCGGGGCACAACGAAGCCGCGTGGAAACAGAACCGGCGCGCGGCGTTCATTTTGCTGAAGCCGCCGCAGTGAGGCGGGGTGGTGGATTGATGGGTGGATGGATGGATGGTCCCGCGATGCGAGAGGCAGCGCAGGGGATGGTGTGGATGAATGGACGACGGCGCGCAACGGAGTGCGCGCCTTACCAGGATAACATAGCAAAACACGTGTATTTTCACTGCTTGACGCGACATCTAAAACAAGTCAACGATTGACGAGAGTTGCGCCGGGCGATGACTCAAAAACCAAGCGGGCTGCGGGCCCTTAAAAAACATGAAATCAAATAAATTTACTTATCTGTTGGTCGCCGCAATGGCGTTGACCGTCGCGATGACGGGTTGCAAAAAGAAGAATTCTTATCCTACGCCGCTGCCCGGACACACGGGTCCAATTAATGGCGGCGGGGCTGGCGATCTCGGTAATGGCGGAATGTTGACGCCAGGCGGAGAACCCGGCACAACCGGTTCCACGCTCACAGGTTTCCCGCAGGGCAGCGGTCATCCGGGCTGGACGCAGAACGCGTCGCAGTTCGAGGCGCAGACGGTTTATTTTGATTTCGACAGCGCCACCATCAAGGGCAGCGAGAAATCGAAGCTCGACGTGGTGTCGGCATATCTCCAGGCCAATCCCAACAGCGCCGTGCAGGTGGAAGGCAATTGCGACGAACGCGGCACGGAGGAATACAACCGCGCGCTCGGCGAGCGCCGCGCCCTGGCGGCCCGCGAGATCCTCATCAGCGCAGGCGTCGCGGCTGACCGGGTGGATACCATCAGCTACGGCGAGGACAAGCCGGCCGACTCCGGCCACGATGAAGCCGCGTGGAAGAAGAATCGCCGCGATGCCTTCATCCTGTTGACGCCTCCCTGAGCGGGCGGCAAGCTGCCGCAGGCCGATCCGCTTCGCGCCGTGGGCGAGGGGCCGGTAAATTAAAGTTTTCACGTTTTAACAAAACGCCGTTCTGCGAAAGCGGGACGGCGTTTTTGCTGGCGTGAAGGTGATTGCTTTCCCTACCCGGAAAATTATCCTGCGGCCTTAATCGTTCCGCCTCTCCCGCAGGGCGCTGAATCAAATGCCGATTGAACCAAAACCAGGCCTGTTAAAGCAGGTCCACGACAAGGGCGCGCTGCTCGCCGGGAAGTTTTATGACCTGGGCTCCGCCTGCCTGAAGGTGGTGGGCCGGTTGGTACAATGGCAACGGATCGCGCCGGCATTGGAAAGGATCACCGGCAAACGGCGGCTCCTGCTGGCGGTGGAATTGTTCGTCGCCTTGTCATTGACGGTGAGTTTTTTTTATCTCGTGCGGCCAACTTGCCAAGTGGGACCAGATGGCGATGCGATGTCCAACGGGGTTTTCAGCTATCTGTCAAAAAACGGCCCGCCCAACGCGACCGATTATGTTATCCCCAGTTGGAGACTGCGGCTGGCGGGTCCCATCACTTCGGGCTGGCTGCTGGACCGGACAGGCATCAAGGATTTTTTTAGCCCGGCGTTCGAGAAATTATTCGGGCTGTACCATGCGGCGTGGTTGTTTTTGCTGTTTCTGCTGCTGATGGCTTATCGGAAGGATGCCTTGTTCATCATGTTCGGGACGATGAGCGGGCTGATGTATTACCTGTCCGACCCGGTGCGGCCGCAGTTTTTCGTGTGGGACATCGCGACGATGTTCTTTTTTACCCTGGCGTGTTTGTTGTACACGAGCCGGCGGATGGTGTGGTTGATGGTGGTGATCTGGCTGGGGGCGCTGTTCAAGGAAACGACCTTGTGCTGCGCGCTGTTGATCCTGTTGGGAGAATACTGGCCGTGGCGGAAACGGGTGCTGGGATTTGTGATCACGGTGGTGGCCACACTGGCATCGTATAAATTGCTGATGATCCATTATCACATGTCCGGGCGCATGTTTGCGATGAACCAGGCGGGCAATGCCCACGACCTCTTCTTCAAAAGTGTGCTGGTGGACAATGTTCATGCCCTGTTCAGCCTGAACGTGCGTCATGTTTTGTTCGCAAATGCGGGCGGCTTGCTGCTGATGCTGTTGATCCCATGGCGCAACCGGCGGGACGTCATCTTCAAGGTGTTGATCCTGGTGTTTGTGGTCGGTGAATTTTTTTGGGGCATCATCACTGAATTCCGCATCTGGTACGAGGTTCTGCCGCTGGGCTGGATGATCGTCTCAGACCGTTGGCTGGCCGGAAATAACGCTGTGCCTGACAAAGGAACAAAACGCATCTGGACGGGAAGTTACGCGCTGACCATGGCGGTATTGTTGATCTGTGCCGGAGGGATTTGCGCGGTCTCGACGCCAGCCCCGAAAGAGCAGGTGGCCGGTTCCGCGAATCACATGACGGTGACCGAGTTGCTGGTGGCGGCGCCGCAGGGCAACGTGGAAGCACAATACAAGCTGGGCATGGATTATCTGACCGGGACGGACCTCGAGCGCGATAATTTTGAGGCCGCGCATTGGTTTCTACGCGCGGCGGAGAAAGGCCATCTCGATTCCAAATATGTCCTGGGCACGATGGCCTACGACCAAAAAGATTATACGAATGCGCTGCGATGGTTCGGCGCCGCCGCCGCTGCCGGGCAGGCGGACGCGCAATTCAGCCTGGCGGGTATTTATCACTTTGGCGTGGGCGTGGAACGCAATGATTCGCTGGCCTTGGAATGGATCCAAAATGCCGCCCGGCATGGCCAGCCCCGGGCCCAATACGTGTTGGGACGTGTCTGCCTGACGGGCGCGGGCGTCCAACAGGATTACGTACTGGCCTATCAATGGTTCAAGCTTGCGCGGGCGGGTGGAAATGTGAAAGGGGAAGGGTTCAATGTGGCGAACAGCCGCGAGGATGTGCCGACCGAAGACGAATTGAAAGCCTGTGCCGCACTGATGACGCCGGCGCAGATCGCGGACGCGGAAAAACTGGTGCGGGATTTCAAAGCCAGCCCGCCAAAGCCGTGACGGCGGTTCTTGTTGGCGGCGTTTCCGGTTTACGGCTTGATTAACCGGTAGAAATTATTGCCGCTGGATGCCGGAGTGATCATCTGGTTCACCACCGAGGGCACGCCTGGCACATTGACCCAATTCGTCGTGGCGAGATCAGAGTTCTGTTGCAAAACAAAACCCGCCGAAGGCCAAGGCCATAAAAGGGAGGCGCTGCCACCTGCGGTGGTCAAGTTCAGCGTGGGGGCGTTGGTGGATGGATCGGCGCAGGTATAGATCCCCGAGGAAGTAAGGTTGCCAGATATTTCGCCGGCCGCGATCAATTTGGATCCGTCGGCGGAAGAAGCGGCGGTCTCCCAATTCCGTTCCGGCGCATAGGCTAATTGCCAGGTTGCCCCCGCATTCGTTGAGGTATAGATCGGCGTGCTGCAACCGCTCAGGCTGTCTCCGGCGACTGCGACTAGCCTTTGTCCATTGGTCGAACTGGCAACGCTCGACCAATACAGTATCCGGCAGGTTTCCAGAGGGGGTCCTGCCCAGTTTGTCCCTGAATCGGACGACGTATAAATGGCGCCCGTGAAAGGAAAAGTTGGAAAATTGGAATCACGCTGATTCACCGCCACCAGCCTGGTTCCGTCGGCGGATGAAGCAACACTCATCCAATACTGTGATGCTGCGCGTGCCACCCAATTCGTGCCCGAATCGGTCGAAGTGTAAATTTGACCGCCGATATCTCCGAGTGAATCGCCGTAGTAAGTCACCGCCACGAGCTTTGAACCGTCTGCCGATGAGGCAATATCCTGCCAATGCTGTGTCGTTGCGCGGGCTGTCCAGTTGGTGCCGAAATCTGTCGAGGTAAGGATCTGGCCGCTATCCTCCGTCACCGCGAGCTTTGACCCATCCGCCGATGAAGCGACACCGTCCACGTGAAAGGTGCCGGGAGCACGGGCAGTCCACGTGGCGCCGGAATCGCGGGAAATCTGGATCGTAGTATGATCGTCCAGCACGACGAGCACGGAGCCATCCGCTGATGAAGCGATGAGGTGACCGCCGGAGAGTGCTGGACCTGCCGCGCGGGTCCGGGCGATCAGACTCGTGGGCGTCCAGGTGATGCCGGAATTAGTTGAAACAAAAACGGGGCCCGCTGTGCGCGCGCAGGCCACCAGTTTGGTTCCATCCGCCGAAGAGGCGACGGCCGTCCAGACCTCATTGGTGATGGTATTTTGTTTCCACACGGTGCCGACCTGGGCGGATGCGGGGTTGATAATGATGAACAGGCCGCACAAAACGGCGAGAGTCAGGGGCAGAGTAGGTCTCATTGGATATAAAAATCTGATTAGCCAAAAGTCAGTGTAAGTGGTTGTGGCTGTGTAGCGAGCTATATCGGCTCATTAGAACGCGACCGTTATATCCTGGCGGCGAATGCAGGCGGGCGGCAAGCTGCCGCAGGCCTTTACGCTTCGCGTGGTGGGCGAGGGGACGGGGAATTGAAGTTTTCACTTTTTTAGCAAAACATCGTTCTGCGAAAGCGGGGCGGCGTTTTTTACTTTTAACCACGGATGGACACGGATGGACACGGATGGACACGGATTGGGGATTTTAACGCTTCAATGCAATGGTGGGGTTACACCCCATAGCGGCGCAAAGTTTTCTGACGGATGGTGCTGATGTGGGTCAGAATATATTTCCTGATATCAAGAATTCACTTTTCCAAAAGATAACCAAACATGAAACACAATCATAACCATGACAACACGCCCGGCGTCTCCGAACTGGTGCCGGTGCGCTTCGAATTTATAGATACGGCGGCCTCGACGGTTTCGGTCGCCGGCACTTTTAATGACTGGCAGCCCGCCTCCAAACCGATGCATGCCATCGGCAGCGGACATTGGCTGAAGGAAACCGCCCTGTCGCCCGGCACCTACGAATACTGCCTGGTGGTGGACGGACAGTGGCGGCCGGACCCGCAAGCGAGGGAAACTGTGCCCAACCCGTATGGCGGCAGAAACTCGATCCTGGTGGTGGGGATCTCAGCGGGGGCAACTCACAACGCTGACGCAGAAAGATTGCCGATGAAAGACACGTGTGTCTGAAATGACGGAAATATCGCGTAGTGTCTTATATTGCCTTTATGGTCAGTCCCGCGGTCGCGGGAGATCGCCCTCACCCGCGGCTGCGCCGCACCCTCTCCCGCTTCACGGGCGAGGGCATAGCGGCAATTTAAGACACTACCAAATATCGAGCGCCCATCGGTGTTCGGTTTATTAGCGTAGGGTAACACCCCATGGTGAGGGCCCGTGTCATCGCGTAGCGTTAAATCAGAAATGGATGGCAAATGATTTGCCATCCGGAACGGAACCAAAATTATATGTCTCTATTACTCTTACCGATGATCGGCAGCGCTATCTGGATCGGCGGCGGCGGGGCCGGCCTCTTGCTCGTGGTTGTGATCCTGGTGCTATTGCTGCGCTGAACTGTCCGCAAGCGGCATGTGTTTTGTTTTAACCATGAATGGACACGAATAAACACTAATTGGGGATTTTAACGTAGAGACACAGAGCCGTGAACACGGTTCCCTCCCTTGTGAAAACAGCCCACACTTTAGCGCTGGGATAATCGTCCAAAGTTTCTCTTTGGGCCTAAGGCACTTTGGTTTCAATCTCCTGACAATACAGTTTTCCTTTTACGCGTAAAACGATTCCTGCCAACTCATTGGCGGGAACCTTGTCGAAAGTGTAGATCATGGAGTCTGTATACCAGCCGGCATTGCCTATACCGACCATATTTGGCTTTCCACGCTGCGGGATTGAAGTGCCATCGGTTTTCAAAAGCCACACCTGCAAGCCGAAGCTGTCCACATCGGGTTCGGAATGCTCTTCAGAAATTTTTCCGGTAGCAACAGGCAGTTGAACAAGATAAAGAGTGGGTTGGTCAGAAAACACCGCCGGACCATACCCGTAATCGATCTTCAAGACGCAGGGCCTGACCTGGCTCGCTTCCTTTCTTGCGGCCTCTATTTTGTTGGTATCTTGCGCGTCGGATGATAGGCAAATCAAAATCACGCTTCCCAGAATAAACGTGAGAGGTTTTATGGATTTCATGATAGCGTGAGGTTTTTAATCAAAAACGGTCCAATCCAAATACGGCTTGGAAATTTTGCTCACCGTGTCGGTCGGTCGCTCTTCCAGCCCCGGCTGCTTTGGATCGGAAAGGGTGAAATCAACATCAACCTTGATGTAGGGACAATGGCGGTGCACGAAAGTGCGATGGGCGGCGGTGGAAAGACCGCCCTCAATGGTAAATACCTTCATCAACTCGGCGCGGGTTGTACCGACGGTGATCTTCTGGCACTCGGTGAGGATATCCGAAATCTGCTTCGTGAGGCTCTTGTCAATTACATCGCCAGCATGCGACGGCACAACCAGGAAGACAAGAGCGACGATCGCCAACAAAACATAGGTGAGATTTTTCATAAAAGTGCCGGGTCGATGGTTTCAAAGATTTTTAGGATTGAAAAGGCAGGGCGTCGAGCGTATTCGAGCCAACTATCACGGCTTTTCCCATCGGTCCTATCCGTCCTATCCATCGCATGAGTCTGATTTTGCAGCAAACAGGTTGTTGACGAGGGCAACTACGAAAGAAAAGCCGTACACAACCGGCGAGGCCAGCAAACCGCCCTCCAAGGCCAGTTGGAACCAGAACCAGGTGTTTTCCCAATGACGGTGGTGCCAGCCGTTGTGCATGTTATCGATCACATCACCGCAGAACATGAACAGACCGGTAGGAATGAGCACGACCGCATAGAGGCAGACAAACACTCTAAAAGGAGCGGTGTCGCGAAAGCCGCGAGTGGCCAGGAGAACCGCCGGGACAATCACGGGAACGAGCATCAAAATCCAGGAAAGTAACGAGCCAGCGCGAAAAGAAGAACCAGCAACGGCGAGAAGGATGGCGACACCGACCAGCCAGAAAATCAGGGCCAGTAAGATGTACCATTTTCTGATGAGGGTGATCATGGTGGTTGCATTCTCCTGCTTACCACGGTCGCCGGTTGCAGCGATTTGTTAGACCTAGTCTTCATTTTCTTGATGTCGTCAACTGTGGCCCGTCAACTACAACGACTATCTGCTCGTTCTTGCCTATCGCAAAACTGGCCGTCGCCGATGAGAGATCAAGCTGATGCAAATCATAATCAACGGCAGGAGAAAACCAGATGACTTTTGCTCCCGGATGATATGGGATGGTGGTTCGGACCGCAATCGGGTCAATAAGGAACGACGAGCCAATAAATGCGAATTCCGATTTGTCCAGCGCCCAAAACGAACTCATTTTGGGATTCTGTCTCTCAGCACCGACAATGACCGTCGGATTCATGGAAACAAGACACAGGTCAAATGGTGGCTCATGCGAAGAAATGGAATTAACAGTGCCGTGGGTCGGCCACTGGTCAATAAATCTACACTTGCTGAAGTACTCATCCAACTCGTGCCAGAAAGAAACGTCTCTTGTCATGACGCCTGACTTTCCTGCGAAAGCCATCTCACCTTGTGGGTTTGGCATCCCGAAAGAATTCACCGTGCGATAAAACACATGCGCCTGCATACCGGGTGCATACCACGGCCCTGGCCGGCCTGAGTCTTTCCAAGCGGAGCCACTGCAACCGGCGAGGAAGCTTAGAGCTACAAATAGCACGATGGATTTCATGGTTGTGGACTAACTGGTATTAGATTGAAATTTTACGGCCTGTGTTTTCCAGATTTATAGGCTTAAAAGCGGGGCCGTCGAGTCACAACTATCAGGTGAGTTCTGAAAATGACTTGGCCAATTCAATCTGGAGTGGAAGCGTGAGGACATCGACCGGCACGGCAACCGGCAGAAGTAATATGTATTGCGGCTGCCGCTCGGCTTTGTGGACCACCACGCTGGTGGCGCAACCACAAAGGGAACAGCACAAACCAACCAACCCGATTGCCACGGTATGTTTTATAATTTTCATGCCTCTATCCTGACATGTGCCGGAGAAACCCTTTAATTGATAAACTTTTGCGGGCATCGAGAATTTGGATGTTAGAGCGGCGCAACAAATCTATAGCCTTTTTTGGTGGATGAGAAAGGGAAGCGGTCTTTTTGGGCTTTGGTTTCGTTTTGGCTCAGTCATCCCGACAGGTCGGGACTTGGCGGGGATACTGAATTTGTGATTCGCTAATCACTTTGCGTTGGTAGGTGCTGCGAGCCGGGGACGGCTCGCGGTCTATGGGAAAATCAGCTGCGCTCTGCCGAGATGCTACTACGATCGGTGTTTTCTTTCGCTCCTGCCGGAGCTTTTGATTCTGGATGCAGGAACCCATAGCTGTCGCTATGGGCTACTATCTGGAGCTGCTCTGCAGCGGTATCAGAGAATATGTTTGACAAAATTTGACTATTTTGGTATGGTGGGGTTAGTTCTTTGAAATGTAAATGTTGGTTAAATCAGTTAAATTGGTAACTGGTTAAATGTGGAAAACCGGTTAAATGGGTGATTGGTCGGTTGCTTTGTAGAAATGATCTGATTTGGCAGGTAAGAGCAGGGCCATTGAGAGCTCAGCGCCACCTCACCCCGTCCCTCTCCCCCAAACATTCGTTTGGCGGAGAGGGGGAAGTCGAGTGAGTCGCACGCGGTTTACAAACGGGGTTTGCCGGCCACGGGCCCGATATTACGAAGGTTTCTACAGGGCAATTGGTCGGTTTGGGAACGGCTCGTCAGTAGCCACGTGGAACGCGGTAAACCTCGCTCCACCAAGGGGGATCCAGGTCAAAAGGGTGAATTGGGGTGTTTTTTCGGAAATGACTCAAAATCATGTGTTTATGCAAACATCGGCTTAGGCAGCGCCAGCCAGCTCCAGCCAACTAAAGGAAGCGTTAGCTGGTCCGAGGGTCGAAGGACGAGCCACGTGAAACGTGGTAAAGGTCGAGAGCCGGAAGTCAGTGCGGCGGGTTCTGGCGACTTTCCCGTCGCCAGTTCATCTAAAATCCACGGGACAGGAATGTCCCGTGAACCCGCAGGCTGGAAAGCTGCTTTGTAGAAAAGATCTGATTTGGCAGGTAAGTGAAGGCCCCTTGAGAGTTCAGCGCCACCTCACCCCGGCCCAGTGGCTTCCCAAGTCCGCCACGAGTCAGTGCCCCCACAAGAGCTGTTCGCTTCGCGAACTGTGGTCCCCCAAACATTCGTTTGGCGGAGAGGGGGAAGTCGAGTGAGTCGCACGTGGTGCGAACCTTGGATTTGTTGGCGACATGCCTGACATCATGAAGGTTTCTACAGAACAGCTGGAAAGCCTGCGCTACGGAAGCCCCTGTCACTTGATGCCGGTGATCACGATAATCACGAAAATAACAAGAATCACACGTGAAAATCGGATTCGGGCAAAAAACTGGTGGGGCGAGTCCTAAGGTTATTTAAGGCTATTTAAGGCATGTTTTTTAACATCCACTTTTGGTCGGCGGGGAGATGGCTAAAAAGTGACAGCTCACTTTAAGTAAATTTAGCTAAATTTAGGTATTTTTTTATCGTGAGAACAGCTCGTCTCCTGTTATGCGAAATCGCCCCACAGGAAACCTGGCTGATTCCGACCAAGGTGGCCGCCCCGGCCCGCCACGAGTCAGTTGCCCATAAGAGTTGTTCGCTGCGCGAATTGTGGTCCGACTGATTCCGACCAATTCCGACCACTTTGTGGGGGGTGGTGGGTGGCGAGTGGGAATTTGGGGTGGGGACTGGAAAGTCCCCACACAGAACCCGCAGGTTGGAAAACCTGCGCTACCGGAAATCAGGCAATCTCAAGGTGAATCACGGTGGTTTGCCGGGGTTTGAAGGCAGGAAAATCAGAGCCTCCTTCCGCCTGCGTGATGCTTTGGCGCGACCAGCACGTCGGTTCCGACAACGCGAAAAAGACGAAATACCTGAAATAGATGATTTTTTCGGGAATTTTTTCGGCCTGGTTTGCGTCTGTAATAGAGACGGGACGAGCGGCTGCGTCGCCTTTTGGAGCTTTACTATTGGGCTCAAGGGGCGTAGCTTCGGGTACAAAGGTATTTTATATGAATACGATATTTGCTGCTATGTTCGGTGGTTGGGAATTGGTCGTGATTTTCGCGGCGATCCTCATCCTTTTCGGTTCCAAGCGGATTCCTGAATTCGCCAAGGGACTGGGCCAGGGCATACGCGAATTCAAGAAAGCGGCGCGCGAAGTGACGGATGAAGTGCAGTCTGCTGATACGGTCACGAAAACGCCGCCCGCTCCTGCTCCGAGCCAGATGCAACCGCCCCAAACGGTTTCGCAGTCCACCACCACGCCGAAGGCCTGATAGTAAGTTGCGCTTCCGTTCATGCCTGATGACATCGAACCGGGACGCTCTGGCGCATCTGACGGTGGTCCGGTAAAATCTTTTCTCGAGCATCTCGAAGATCTCCGCTGGGTGATGGTGAAGAGCACCATTGCGCTCACGCTGGGAATGCTTATCTGCCTCATCGGCGCTAATTACGTGATGGCGATCATCAAGTGGCCGCTGAAACGCGCGCCCGCCCTCCATACCGGCACCAACCAAGTGGTCTCAGTCCATTTCGGGGATAAGGAACTGAATTCCTTTACGCTGACGGAAAAACAACAGCAGGCGCTTGACCTGGGGACCAACCGTTTTGTGTCGGTGGATATCGAGCCGGTCATCAATGGCACGAATCGGTACTTGACGTGGCACGTGAATCCTGACCCGAAGGCGGCTGAATCGATGAAATATGTGCACGTGGACTTGATCAATCTCAGTCCCGCTGGGGGATTTATTGTGGCGTTCCAGGTGGCGTTTTACGGGGGGCTGGTGATGGCGGCGCCGTTTATCTTCTACTTCATCGCGGGCTTCATCTTTCCGGCGCTCAGGATGCGCGAGCAACATTACGTTTATCGGGGGTTGGCGATCGGGGTGGGGTTGTTCCTGGTCGGGGTGGCGTTTTGTTACTTCATTCTCATGCCGGTGGCGCTGGCAGCTTCGCAATTGTATTCGCAATGGCTCGGGCTGGGCGCGTTCCAATGGCAGGCGGAGGAATACATCAGTTTTGTGTGCAAATTCATGCTGGGAATGGGCATCGGGTTTGAATTGCCAGTGGTGATCCTGATTTTGGTGAAGCTGGGCGTCCTGAACTATGAGATACTGGCCAATGGCCGGCGGTATATGATCGTGTTGTGCCTGGTATTGGGCGCGCTGTTGACCACGCCGGAGGTGCTCACGCAGATACTGATGGCCGGACCGCTTTACTTGCTTTATGAAACCAGCGTGTGGATAGCGTGGTATTGGGAGCGCAAGGAACGCAAACGCGAGGCGATGGAGGGTTTATAAAACGCACTTTACAACGCCTTAAATCGCGGTAAGGTGCTGGAGAATCAATTATGAAAATCCCGTTTTATCTCGCTGTTGTTGGCGCAGCCGCATTTTTTCTGACTGGGTGCGCGGGGCCGGAGCAGAAGCTTGGCCGCGGCATGAGCAATATGTTTGAACCTATTCGTGGCGGCGAAATGCGCCGCTCGATGGAACAGGGCGCTGTTTTTGGCGGACCGGACATGGCCTTCACCACCGGAGTTGTTCATGGTATCGACCGCACCGTGGGCCGTACCGCCCTGGGGGTATTTGAGGTCGTGACGTTCCCCATCCCGCCGTATCATCCCATCGCCACGAAACATTTTTCACCCGCCCCAGCCTACCCGGACAACTACGCGCCCGGCAAACCCGAAGACGCGATGTTTGAAACGGACAACAACCTGGATTTCTCCGGCGGCGAAGTGGCCCCGTGGTTCCCCGGCAGCAAGTTCCGCGTGTTTGATAATTGATTCCGGTAAACAATTTTCGCGCACCAACCCCGAAGCATTTCGGGGTTGATGCTTTTAAGAGCATTTTTTCAAACGCTCTCAGGCCGTTTTTTCGTGTCTTTCCTGCGATTCACGGCTAAAAAACATTCTGCATGTCGCTCGCAAAGCAATCGCCCTGCAAAGTCAACCTGCTCCTGAACATCCTCGGCAAGCGGCCGGATGGTTTTCATGAACTGGAAACGGTCTTCCATCCCGTGAATGTCTTCGATGCGATGACGTTCGCCAAGGGCGGTTCGGGCATCCAGCTTACGTGCAACAATCCGGAGTTGCCGAACGATTCGCGCAATCTGGTCCACCGCGCTGCCACTGCCTTCCAGCAGGCGGCGAAGATCCACGATGGCATCCGCATCCATCTCGAGAAGAATATCCCAATGGCGGCTGGCCTGGGGGGCGGCAGTGGCAATGCAGCGACGACCCTGCTGGGACTCAACGAACTTTTTGGTTCGGCGCTCACCGGAGACGAGCTTCACCGGCTGGCAGCCATGCTGGGGTCGGATGTGAATTTCTTTTTGCAGAACAAACCTGCGCTGGCCACCGGACGCGGTGAGCACGTGACATCGCTGGAATTTTTCCCCGCGATGCAGGGCAAAGCGTTCGTGCTGGTGCATCCGGGATTTGGCATCGCCACTGCGTGGGCGTACCAGCAGCTCGCACATTTTCCGGAGGCCCTGAACGGGCGTCGTGGCCGGGCCCAGAAATTGATCTCGCTCCTGCAAAGCGGCGACGCGAAAGGCGCAGGCAAAGAATTTTACAATTCGCTGGAAGCGCCCGCGCTGAAAAAATATCCCGTGCTGGCGTTATACCAGGAATTTTTCCGCGAACACGGCGCATTGGCCACGCTCATGTCCGGCAGCGGTTCGACTACGTTTGCGGTGATGCCGGATCAGGCGGCGGGTGAAGCGCTCGTCGAGAAATTCAAAAGCCGTTTCGGCAGCACTGGCTGGATGAGCGTCGTGCCGGTTTGAGATTCACGCACTACCGCTTTTGGTTGTACGCCGCTTGCGAATACTTTTCCGCGACCAAACGTTTGGCTGATTCCTGCAATTGTTCATCCGGCGAAAACATCTGCCACTTGATGGAAAATTTTTCTTCGCCCACTTGCTGCATGGCTTTTTCCCAATCTGCGCGTGTCAGAGAGATAGGCGGCGGTTGCACGGAGCCCTGGATGAGCAGGCCAAGTTTGTTCCGGCGTTGCGCGGCACCGGCGATCTTGCGGCCGTGCCACAGGATGTCAGACTTTTCGTAACCGAGAAAACATTGACCGGGTGGGGTGGTTCCTGGTCTTGAGTCTTTAGTTTCGAGTTTGCGACAGCAGGGGGCAAGTTCGGTGCTGATATTCAGTTTGGCAAAGGCGGATTGGATCCATTCATGGACGCGGTGATAGCTCTCGGTGGCGTGCAGTGAATGCCATTCATGCCCGGTTGGGAACGCGAGACTGTAGGTCCAATCCGCATCGTGTGGCACGATGCCGCCACCGGTTGGGCGTCGCACGAGGGGGCGCAACAGGGTGGCGCGCTCGACCCCGGAAAATTTCTGAAAATAGCCAAACGTGGCAGCGCGCTCGGTCCAACTGTAGGAGCGCAATACAGGCTGGCCAAGGCGCGGCATGGCGTCCAGCAACGCCTCATCGAGCGCCATGTTGAATGGCGCGTCGCCCGCGCCGGAGTGCAGGAGGAACATCAGTGCCGGTGCGGGCCGCCGCGTCCGCAGCCGCAACCGCCGGACATGCCGCAGGAGGACGGCGCCGAAGGCGCGCTGGTTTCACCGGCGGCCGACGAGGCGAACACGGAGAATTTTTTGGACAGTTGGGGGGAACCGCAATGCGGGCATTTTGTTCCCTGCCAATCGCTGGAGCGCACGAGGATTTCGCTGTCCTTCGTGCAGCCTTCGCAATGGAATTCGTAGATCGGCATGGACTAAAAGTAAGCTAAATCGCGAAAAGCTCAAGTCCAGAGCCAAATCGGTATTGGCTAAATTGCCTTCTTGATCGGTCCCGCTGGCGCGGGAGAAAGCCCTCACCCGCCTCGCTATCGCTCCGCACCCTCTCCCACTCCGTGGGCGAGGGCATAGCGGCAATTAAGACACTCTTGACGGTTCAGGAAAAAGCCCCGAACAGGGCGCGCATTTCCTCGTCCACCTGGCCCTCGTCGCTCAAGGTCTGGGAGACTTCATCGCGCAGCAACTGCCGATAACGCTTTCTCAGGCGGTGCACGGCCACGCGCGCGGCAGTCTCATCCATGCCCAGAGACTTTGCAGCTTCGGCATGGGACATGGCGCCTTTGCCCGCAGTGAGGAAGATTTTCAGATGCTCAAATTGTTTCAATTTTCCATCAGCCTCGCACTCGGCGCGCAGGCGTTCGATGACTTTCGTGAGCAACGTGACCGCCCATTCGCGGTCGAATGCTTTGTCAGGGCTGGGTTCGGCATTGGACGCGACCTGGAATTGCGTATCGGCGGTTTTCCAGTCGAGCGACAACATGGTCTCGTCGCCACCGCGTTTGATGCGCTGGGTCTTTTTCCATTCGTTGATGAGGAAATGCTTGAGCGAGGCGAGCAGGAAAGCGCGAAAACGCCCGCGTTCGGCAGACAAGCCTTCGAGATAATTCTTGGCCAAAAACCGCGCGAAGAACGCCTGTGTGAGATCTTCGGCATCCTCCTTGGTATAACCGCGTCGGCGCACGTAGGCATAGAGCGGGAACCAATAGTTGCGGCAAAGCTGTTCCAGCGCGCCATCGGATTGCGGAGTGTGGCGCTGGCCGGCGGCGAGCACGACCGTCCAATGCGTCGTGGCGAAGATGCCGTTGAGCCCGCTATTTGATTTGCTGGAGTGTCTCGTTGTCAATTCAATGGTGTTTTGTTCACCAGCTTGTACCGGATCTTCATGCTGCGCGGATTTTCGGTGGCGCCATCGATCTCCAAAATACCCCGATTGCCTTCGTGAGTCTGAAAACCAAATACCGAGGGGCTATTCGGTTGAGTGGTCAATTTTTTATTCTCCGGCTCATTTATCGCAGCCAGCGCCACCGACAGAGTTTCGGCTCCCAGGTGATCCCAATCATCAGGCGATAGTGCCATCAATTTGATGCCGACCCCGTACGTTCCATCGCCTTCCAGATAGGCAAAGTCCAGGCCTTCGCGTTGCATCCAATCAAAAGCGGACAGGACGTTCTCCACAATACTGTTCGGTTTGGTGACCGAATCCGGCCATTCGGTGAAAATTTTCCCGGAATCGAGATCCATCATCGCCGCGTTCGTAAATTCAAGTTCAGTTGCCGGACGAAAGGAAAATTTTTGCGGTGCAGCGACAGGGGCATGAGCTGTCGCCGCGTTTCGGATGAGTTTGTACCGGACTTCCACACTGGGTGGCCTTTCAGTGATGCGAACAATCTGTAGGACGCCGATGCCGCCTTGGCGCGTTTTGAACACGAAGGATTTCGGCAACCTGTCTTTACCCGCTTTCATGGTGTTGTCGGTAGGAGGCGGCAAGACGAATCTCTTTCCAAGGCTTTTCTCAATATCGCCGACCAGACGGGCAAGCTGTTCCGGAGACATCTGCCAATAATCGTCGCCGTTCTGCGGTTCGCCGGAAGCAGTGTAGGACGCCAGGGAAAATCCATCCAGAAGCGTGATCCCGTTGGCGTCACTATTGATGATGATATCCACGGCGTTTTCGCGCGCCCAGGCCTGCATCTTTTCTGATTCGCTGTTTCCGGCTTCATATCTTTCCGGCCAATCTTTTGCCGTGAACAACCTGCCTAATTCTAAAGACTGCAGCGGAACTGAGTGACCGCTTTCAAGATTGAGAGCCCAATTCGGCGCTGTGGGCGAGCCACCATTCATGTGGCGCTCGATCACCGGTCCAAAATCAGTTTGGATGCCTGCTGAAGAAGGACCATCCGGCACCGATGGGGCATTAGTCAGCGGACTTGTATAGGCCGCATCTTGAGGGTTGTTCACCACTCCAGAACGGCCCCAGGAAAATGTCGCCGCAAAGATGGCCAGCCAGATCGCCAAATTGAGGGCGCCGACGATAATGGCTTGCCTGCCGCCACGATGATAGCGGGTTGGGATGCCAAGGATGATTCCCAGTATCGCTGCCACCGGAATGGCCCAAACCAATATCTGAGAAGGATGGGGCCAGCAGAAAAAGCAGGCTGCGCCCAAAACTCCAGCCAGGCAGGCGAATCCATACGCTACCCAGGGCAGAACCAGGTGAGATTTCTCAAAAGCGGAATGGATCAAATAACCGATAGCCAGCCACTCACCATTTGGTTGTTTGGCAAAGGTGACGGTTTCGGTGGCCGCGAGTAATCCACCGAAAGACGAGGCAAATTTCACCTCCAATCTCGTTCCCATGGCCACAAGCCTGGATGTGCTGAATTTGCGGGAAATTACTGGTCCCAACGGGAACCGGACTTTTTTTAGTTTTGCGATCCATTCCTCTTTGGTGACGGCTCGTTGCAAATAAGGGGCGGCGAATCCCCAGCTCTGGTCGTATTCGCCATTGTCCATCAAAGCCAGCCACTTTTCCATTGCGGGTATAGCGATCGTTTCTGCTTGCGGCTTCGCTGTATAACGTTTGGCTATTTCAACGAGGAACGCAAAGCCAATCAGCCCGAAGAAACCCGAAAAACCAAAGAACGCCGGGCTTCCGTGGAAAGGCAGGTAACCAAGAAAGCAAAGAAAGCCGAGCATGGAAAGATTGATAAGGTAAATGGCCAGTGGAGTTGTGAAGGTGATGTCGAACCAGAGTTCAATCATGCGGACAGCTCCGGATTTGCGCGGCAGATTGCCGGGCATGGCAGACGGAGCAACCGGTGGCGAACCGGGCCAAGGTCCAGTATCTGCAGAATTTACAATGGTCTCCACGCACGTCCTCACTTCGCTGACCTGCTGGTAGCGTAGCTCTGGTTTCCTTTCCAATGCGCGCAGGACGACCTCATCGAGGCGTACGTCTATCTGCACTTTTCGCGATGGCGGCTCGATTTTTTTGCCGGGCAATTCGCCGGTGAGCATCTGGTAAAAGACGACGCCTAGCGCATAGATGTCCGCGCGATTGTCCACGTCACCCGGATTTTTGATCTGCTCAGGCGACATATATTGAGGTGTGCCCATGACTTTGCCGGCATCGGTAAGTGCGGGTGAACCGGCGGCGCATCCACTCGCCGCCGGTTCGATTGCGTTACCTCCCATGATTTTTGCGAGGCCGAAGTCTGCGACTTTCACCCGGCCCTGGCGGTCCAATAAAATATTCTCCGGTTTGATGTCGCGATGGACGATGCCGTGGTCGTGCGCGAATTGGAGCGCGTCGCAGATCTGCGGCACGATGGCAAGCGCCTCGCGGGGGGAAATGCGCCCGTGGTTCAGGAGTTGCCGGAGGTTCACGCCGTCCACAAACTCCATCAGGAAATAGAACTGGCCGCTCGTTTCGCCAAATTCATAGAGCGTCACGATGCCGGGATGATTCAGCTTGGCGAGGGCACGGGCTTCGCGTGCGAATCGTTCGGCAAAGGCCGGCTCTATGCCAATGCCGGGCGGCAGAATTTTGAGAGCGACGAGGCGGTCGAGTTGTTTTTGCCGCGCCTTGTAGACCGCGCCCATGCCACCCTTGCCAATAAGTTCGATGATTTCTAAGTGTGGGAACAGCGGGGCAATTTCGGCGATGGATGGAGGATTGAATGGCGGAGTTGGCCCGCCGGTCACTGTTTCGTGGAGCGCGCCTTGCGCAAGGAGGCAGGCGGGGCACAGGCCGCCGAGGGCGCCGGAATCCAGTGGCGTGCCGCATTGCGGGCATTTGTTCGGCATGGCTGAGTCAATTTTTACCGTGTCCATGTCCTGCTTAGAAGCAAAACCCGTGGAACGTTACAGGCGAAAGCGTGTTTATCGCATCCGGAAACCGCCTTTAAAAATGACTTCGGTCGCGACGACCACCAGAAATACAAGGCTGACCACGGCATTCAACCGGAAGAAGGCGACGTTGATCCAATTCAGGCTGCGCCGTTGGGCGATCCAATGCTCGAGTACCAGGCAACCGACGATGATGAGCCAGCCGACAATGTAAGCGACGCGAAAACCGCACATAAAACCAAAGGCAAACAGCACGCCACACATGAGCATGTGCGCGAGAAAGGCGGCGTGCAGGGCGTTTTGCTGGCCCCATGCCACCACGAGCGAGTGCAGGCCATGGGAGCGGTCAAATTCGTAATCCTGCAAGGCATAGATGATATCGAAGCCCACAAGCCACAGGACGACAGCGATGGCGAGCGTGGACATCTGGAGAATTTCCTGCCACGAGACATTCGAGCCCTTCACGGCCAACCACGCGCCGACCGGTGCGAGCGCGAGGGCGGCGCCGAGGAAGACGTGCGTGTAATCCGTGAACCGTTTAGTGAGCGAATAAAAACAGATAACAATTAATGCAACCGGCGAGAGATAAAAACACAACGGGTTGAGAAAATAACCGGCAATGACCAGGCCCGCCGCTGACAACGCGCAAAGGGCTATTGCGCCTGCCAGGGAAACTTCACCGCGAGGGAGATGACGATTGGCCGTGCGTGGGTTAAGAGTATCGAATTTTCGGTCCACGACTCGGTTGAAGGCCATAGCGCACGTGCGTGCTGAAACCATTGCAGCGAGGATGAGTAGAAATGTTTTCCAGCCCGGCCAGCCGCGATTATCGCGCGCGGCCACAGTCATTGCCGCCAGTGCGAAGGGCAGGGCGAAAATGGTGTGGGAAAACCTGACAAATCCGGCCCATTTTTGAATCGTCGAAACCATCCTCACTCTTTCTCTTCCGCCCAGCGCGGGGCGAGTTTGTTCGGGACCCCGATGTGGTCAAGGACGCGAGCGACGACTGTGTCGATGACTTCCGTGATGGTCTTTGGGTTCGTGTAAAAGATGGGGTTGGCGGGCATGATGGTCGCGCCGGCCAATAGCAATAGTTCCATATTCTTGATATGGACGAGATTCAGCGGGGTTTCGCGCCAGACGAGGATGAGTTTCCTTTTTTCCTTCAGCACCACGTCAGCAGCGCGGAGCAATACATCTTCGCTGTACCCATGGGCGATGCGCCCCAGGGTGCCCATGGTGCAGGGGATGACAATCATGGCATCCGGCGGGTTTGAACCGCTGGCGAACGGCGCGTTCATGCTCTTGATGTTGTGGGTCTTCACGCCATCGGCCAGGCGCAGTCCGCCGGGCAGTTCCTCGCTGATGACCTGCTGGGCGTAATTGCTGGTGACCACGTGCACTTCGTGGATACGCGGATCGAGATTATCGAGGAACCGTTGGGCATACAGCGCACCGCTGGCCCCGGTGATGGCGACGAGAATTTTCAAGCAGGCCAATGATGGCGGGTCGGCACCAAGTCGGCAAGGACGACAAAAGGTTGCTTATAATTTCCTGAAAAGCTTGAGTCAGCGTCTGACATTCGCAGAATGTGACGAATGCCGACGTCGTTAAAGCTTTTGGTCTGCGCGTTTCTCGTGCTGACGGGATGCACTTCCACGCCGCCCGAATGGAAAGAGAAGAAGCCGCCGCCGCCCCCCACGGCTGTCACAAACACTATGCAGGCGCCAGTGATTGTGTTACACACCAATCCGCCACCTCCACGGCCGGTGGCGCAAATGCCTGTGCACACAAACGAGTTTCCCGAGCTTTGGGTGGCGATCAATCACTGGACGCAAATGCGCGATTTTGCGCCGGCCCACCGGCTGGCCCTGAATGATTGCATCGCATATGTCGTCCACACCGGCAATGGCACGCTGATTTTGCAGAGCGATTCGCAGATTGCGTACTGGGATGACGTGCAATTGCATTTGGGTTATGCGCCGCAATTGGTCGGTGGCCAATTGTTCGTGCATCGGCTTGACCTGATAAAAAACCTGGAGCCGTTATTGCATGTGCCAGCGGTGACGCGGCCTGAGCGGGTCATCGTCATCGATCCCGGCCATGGCGGGGGCAACACCGGGACGCGCAGCGTGATAGACGGCTCGTTTGAGAAACAATACACACTCGACCTGGCCCAGCGGTTGGCTCCGCTGCTGGCGCAGAATGGCTGGCAGGTCTATCTGACACGTACGAATGATGTGGATGTGACGTTGCCGGACCGGGTGGCGTTCGCCGAAGCTCACCATGCGGACCTGTTTGTGAGCCTGCATTTCAATTCAGCGTCGCCCGACGACCGGGAGGCCGGCCTGGAAACGTATTGTTTGACGCCGGTGGGCATGCCGTCAGCCTTGACGCGCGAATATCCGGACGACATCACGCAGGTGTTTCCGAACAATTCCTACGATGCGGAGAGCTGGAGCTGGGCGCTGCAATTGCACAGGACACTGTTGCGAACGAGCTCCTACAACGACCGTGGTATCCGGCGGGCACGCTTCATGGGCGTATTGCGCGGCCAGAATCGTCCGGCGCTGCTGATCGAAGGTGGTTATTTGTCAAACCCGGTTGAAGCAAAACGCATCGCCGACCCGGCGTTCCGGCAACACCTGGCGGAAGCGCTCGCGAACGCCCTCAAATGAAAACAGCTAAACACGTTCTGGTGACGGGCGGCGCGGGATTCATCGGCTCACATCTGGTGGAACGATTGCTGGCCGGTGGCAAAAGGATTGTGGTCATTGATGATCTTTCGACCGGGAACCTGGGAAATTTGCGGGCCGCACAGGCGAATCCCGCGTTACGGGTCATCCAATCGAAAGTGTCGGCATGTGGAGAATTGTCAGCGCTGGTGGCGCAGGCGGAATGTATCTATCACCTGGCGGCCACGGTGGGGGTGGAACTGGTGATGCAATCGCCGATCCAAGTGATCGAGACCAACCTGCGGGAAACAGAATATTTATTAAAGGCAGCCGCGCCGCATGGAGTGCCGATACTGATCACATCAACTTCGGAGGTTTATGGCAAAAGCCAGAAAGAGGGTTTTCGTGAGGAGGATGACCTGTTGATCGGGCCGCCTGACCAGACACGGTGGTGCTACGCGTGTTCGAAATTGATGGATGAGTTTCTGGCGCTGGCGTATGCGAAAGAGAATAACCTGCCGGTGGTGATCGTGCGCTTGTTCAACACGGTAGGTCCGCGGCAGACCGGACGTTATGGAATGGTATTGCCGCGATTCATCGCCGCTGCGCAAGCCGGGGAGCCGCTACGGGTCTATGGCGATGGTGGCCAAACAAGATGTTTCTGCTGGGTGCATGACGCGGTGGAGGCGATTCTTCGCCTGCAAAACAACGTGGCGGCGCGGGGTGGGGTCTTCAATGTGGGCAGCACCGAAGAGATTTCCATCGCTGGCCTGGCGCAATCGGTTGTAGAGGTGCTGAACTCCCGGTCAGCGATCGAGTTTCTGCCATACCAGCAGGCTTACGGGACTGGTTTCGAAGATATGCGCCGCCGGAAACCGGTGGTGGAAAAGTTATCGGCTGCCACAGGCTTCCGTCCGGCGACCACTCTGCGCGAAATCATCCTGCGCACCGCCGGCGCTTCGAAGTGAATTGAACAAAAAAAGAAAGGCATCCTTGCGGATGCCTTTCTGCGGATCAAATTTCCAATCGACTAGGTGTTGGCATTGACAGCCGGGAAGTCGACAATGTTCGAGACAGTCGTGCTCGGCGTGTTGGTGATGGCATTCTTGAACTTGGGTGTGCTGACCTGCTGCACGCTGCCGTCGGCCAGACCGATATTGCCCTGGCGCAGGTGCATGATGTCAGACCAACCGAAGGTGAGGCCGGAAGCGGTGAGGTTCAAGTTAATGGAACCGGTGTAGAGCGTGGTGGGAATAGTACTGTTGGCAGTAGCCGTCTGGTCACCAACGTTACGGTCCATCAACAAAATAAGCTGCGGATAGGTATCCGAGGCGAAGCTATTGACGACGTAACTGCAGGACGTATTAGTGAGACCGCCGAAGTTTGCCGCCGCACTATGCGAGCTGTCCGAGGGACAGACAACCAGCTTGGGTGCGCTCAGTTCGTTCGACATGACCTGGAACATCGCATGAGCGTACGTCGCAGAGGACGGAGCGCCTGCGGGAGGCGTGACGCCATTCCACGGGGACACGAGGAAGTCCTTCACACCACCTTCGGAGGAACGGACGATCATCGGGAAACGGTCGTTGTTATCAACGGCCCAGGTCTTGAACGCCAATTCACATTGGCGGATGTTATTGACGCAATTAATACGTTGCGCGCGGCGTTTGGCAGCGGCCAGTGCGGGGAGCAACATTGCCGCCAAAATTGCAATGATTGCGATAACGACCAGCAGCTCGATGAGCGTGAAGGCCGCTAATTTCTTTTTGATGCTTTTCATAAACTTTCTCTAGTTGGTTTTTTTTTCGTTTCTTGGGAAACAGTTCGCGAACTCTAAGTGAATCACACGCACAGTCAACCCAATTTCTAATCATTTTTTAGCATGGCAGGTGCCATCTGTTGAAATGCGGGAAATTGCTCATTTCAAAGGGTTTTCGTGGGTAAAAATGCGTGAAATTCACGCATAAATGCGTGATTCTCACGCATTCTTCCCCGACGCCAAATTTTAGCTAGTTCTTGGCGTTTATTTCTCTTCTGATAACCTCGGCGCATGGCTTTCGATTCCTTCAGTGATTTCGTGCAAAAACTGGATGCCCAAGGAGAGGTTAAACGCATTTCGCAGCCAGTGGCGACGGAATTGGAGATCACTGAAATCGCGGACCGGGAAATGAAATCGGCGGGTGGCGGCAAGGCGTTGTTGATCGAGAAGCCAACTGTGAACGGCCAGGTGTCTCCGTTTCCAGTCGCCATCAACACGATGGGGTCGTGGAAGCGGATGGCGGCCAGCCTCGGTGCGGAATCGGTGGATGCGGCGGCGGCGGAACTGGGCGCGCTGATGAAAGCCAAGCCGCCGACCGGCTGGCGGGAGGCCCTCAAATTGCTCGGTCAGGCGCTGGACTTGCGCCACGCGAAACCAAAAATCGTGAAGGACGGCGCGTGCAAGGAAGTCATCCATAAAGTCGAGAGTCGAGAGTCGATGGTCGAGAGCTCGCCGAAAGCGCCGGATGTTGGCGATCCTTCGACGTTTAATCCGCAACCGCCGACGCTGGCCAATCTTCCCATACTGAAATGCTGGCCGCTGGATGGCGGGCGTTTCATCACCTTGCCATGCGTCGTGACCAAGGATCCGGACACGGGCGAACGCAACGTGGGCATGTATCGCATCCAGATCTACGACGAGCGGACAACGGGGATGCACTGGCAGTTGCAGAAGGTCGGTGCGCGCCATGGGCGGCGTTATTACGAGACGGGCACGCGGATGCCGGTGGCGATTTTCCTGGGTGGCGACCCGGTGTTCACGTTTGCGGCCACGGCGCCATTGCCAGATGGGCTCGACGAATTTCTGCTGGCGGGTTATCTGCGAAAAAAATCCGTGGAGCTGGTCAAATGCGAGACCAACGACCTGGAAGTGCCGGCCAACTCCGATTTTGTCATCGAGGGGTATGTAGACCCGACCGAGCTATTGCGCGAGGAGGGGCCGTTTGGCGACCACACCGGGTATTACACGCTGCCGGAGCCGTATCCGGTCTTTCACGTCACGGCCATCACGCATCGGAAGAGCGCGGTGTATCCTGCCACCATTGTGGGCATCCCACCGATGGAGGATTTTTACATCGGGAGCGCGTCGGTGAAATTGTTCCTGCCCATCTTCAAGATGAATTTTCCGGAGATCGTGGACATCGCGCTGCCGGCGGAGGGCGTGTTCCATAACCTGGTGTTTGTGAGCATCAAGAAAACGTACCCTATGCAGGCGTACAAGATCATGCACGGGCTGTGGGGCATGGGGCAGATGATGTTCACCAAATACATCGTGGTGGTGGATGACGATGTGGATGTGCATAACACGAGCGAGGTGTTGTTCCGGTTATGCGCGAACACAGACCCGCAACGCGACAGCATCTTCACAAAAGGCCCGGCGGATGTGCTCGACCATGCGACCAGCGAGATGGCCAGCGGGAGCAAGCTGGGCATCGATGCGACGAAAAAACTTTCCGGCGAAGGCTTCAAGCGTACCTGGCCGCCTCTGATAAAGATGGATGCGGCGGTGCGGAAGAAGATGGAGGCGCTTTTTGGAGGGAATCCATGACATCGGGTTTGTCCGATCCGATCCCACCGATGAAGACACTGCTGTGGCGGGGCTGGCGGAAGAAATGTCCGCACTGCGGCAAGGGTGACCTGTATAAAGGCTGGCTGAAACTGCATGAACATTGCCCGGCGTGCGGGTTGCGGTATCTCACCAATGAAGGCGACCTGCTCGGCGCGCTCTTCTTCCTGGATCGCGCGCTGTTCCTCATCCCGTTCATCGTGCTGTTCTATTTCCACATCTGGCACCCGAACATGGTGATGTTCATCATCAGCGGCGTGATCATGTTGTATCTGCTCGTGTTCACGATGCCGAACCGCAACGGGATGACGCTGGCGTTCGATTATTATATCCGACGCTCGAACGACGATATTTCCGAGGATGATTTCAAGCTGCCAGAGAAGAAATGAAGCGTGGCAAAAAATACCCAGTCCACAATCCTGGCAGCCACCCACCGTTAGAGGAGCGCACGGAATCTTCATATTTGCCACGTGCCGGTGGATTTTGGTTGGGATTGTTCCTGATTGCGGCAACGGTGCTGGCTTACCAACCCGTTTGGCACGCGGGCTTTATCTGGGACGACGACTCGTACGTCATTAACAACGCGACGCTGCATGATCTCCACGGGTTGAAACAGATCTGGTTTGATACTGCGGCAACGCCGCAATATTACCCGCTGGTCCACACGACCTTCTGGCTGGAATACCACTTATGGCAGTTGAACCCGCTGGGATATCACATCGTGAACGTGCTGCTGCACGCGCTGGGAGCCATCCTGTTGTGGCGCGTGTTGATGCGGTTGGAGTTGCCGGGCGCGTGGCTGGCCGCAGCCATCTTTGCGCTGCATCCGGTGGGCGTGGAATCGGTGGCCTGGATCACGGAACGGAAGAACGTTTTATCAGCGGTATTATCCTTTGCGTCGACCCTGGCGTATCTGCGTTTCGCCGAACCAACGCTTAAAAAACACTGGACTTGGTGGTTCATTGCGCTGGTTTTGTTTATGGGCGCCTTGTTGAGCAAGACGGTGGCGTGTTCGCTTCCGGCGGCGTTGCTGTTGGTGTTCTGGTGGAAAAAAGGACGATTGCAGTGGAGCGATGTACTGCCGCTAGTCCCGTTCTTCATCGTGGGGCTTTGGCTGGGGCTGCAAACGGTGTGGTTGGAAAAGCATCATGTGGGCGCCAGCGGTACGGAATGGTCATTGAGTTTGGTGGAGCGGTGTTTGATCGCGGGACGGGCGTTGTGGTTCTACGCGGGCAAACTGGTGTGGCCGTGGCCGCTGACGTTCAACTATCCGCACTGGCACATTGATGCAGGCGTCTGGTGGCAATGGGTGTTCCCCAGCGCAGCAGTGGGGGTCGTAACGGCGCTGTGGCTGGCGCGGAAACGGATCGGTCGCGGGCCTTTGGTGGCGGTCCTGTTTTTTGCGGGGACATTATTTCCCGCGCTGGGATTTTTTAACCTGTATCCGATGCGCTACTCGTTTGTAGCGGACCATTTCCAGTATCTAGCGCCCATTGGATTAGTGGTGCCGGCTGCCGTGGTGATGACGAAAATATGGGAGCGCTGGAAAGTCCGCCTACCGTTCCTGCAACCATTGATTTGCGGGGCACTATTACTGACGCTGGGAACGCTGACGTGGCAGCAAAGCCGTACCTATGCCAACCCGGAAACTCTCTGGCGCACGACTCTCGAGCGCAATCCTGAAAGCTGGCTGGCTGAGAATAATTTGGGTTACGAACTCCTCGAACAAAAGCGGACAGACGAAGCGATGGTGCATCTGAAAAAGGCCATCGAAATCCGGCCTGACTATCCCGAAGCTCACAACAATCTGGGCAATGCACTCATGCGCCAGGGTCATGTGGACGAGGGCATCGCGGAGTATCTGCGCTCCGAGGCCATCGACCCCGAATTTGTGGATACCCACGATAACCTGGGGCTGGCGCTGCTCAAGGTTGGCCGGGTGGATGAAGCGCTGGCGCAATTCCAGCAGGCGGTGGGGCTCAAACCTGAGTTGGCCGAGACGCATTTCGACCTGGCCAGTGCCTTGATGCAAAAGGGCCAAACCGCTGATGCCATCGGCGAGTATGAAAAGGCGCTGGCGCTTCAGCCGGACTACACGCAGGCGCACGTCAACCTGGGCAACGTTTTGCTCCAAGCCGGGCGGCTGGATGAGGCCATCGTTCATTTTCAGAAAGCGCTGGCCGTGCAGTCGGATATCATGGAGGCGCATTATAACCTTGGTAACGCGCTGTTTCGAAAAGGCCGGATGGATGAAGCCGTCGTGCAATTCCAAATGGCGCTGGCATTGCAGCCGGACAATGCGCAGGCGAACAACAATCTTGCCCTGGCGCTGCTGCAAAAAGGAGATATCGATGGAGCCATCAAATACCTGCAGAAGACGCTGGCACTTGAGCCGAGCTATGCGGAGGCCTGCAATAATCTTGGCTTTGCGCTCGCGCGCAAGGGCCGCTTGGACGAAGCCATCATTCAATTCCAAAAGGCGCTGGCGCTTCAACCTGGTTTTATGAAGGCCCAGACAGGCCTGGCCGGGATTGCCTGGAAGATGGCGACGTCGCCGGATGTCTCCGTTCGTGATGGGGCCAAAGCGGTCGAGATCGCTAAACAATTAGACCAACTTTCTGGCGGAACAGAGCCGACATTGGGAGTGGTGCTGGCGGCAGCTTACGCGGAAGCGGGACAATTCCCCGAAGCGATCGCGACTGCCCAGGACGCTTTGCAACTGGCCGCGAGCCAGAAAAATTCCCCGCTGGTTTCAGCATTACAACAGCAGCTCAAGTTGTATGAGATGGGCCGGCCAGTGCGGGATGCAGGGGCAACCCGGTGACCAAATGCGGCAAAGAGTAAGTGTGGAAAAGCTTTTTGGTTTTTTCCGGGAAACGGTTAGTGTCTTGCTTAGAAAACACCCAAGAAGCCTGAATCGAATGGAAAGACGCGAGCAATTGAACCCCTCACCCTTTCCCTCTCCCCGCTTGGGCGGGGCGAGGGGACGGCAACGGTTGTCATCCGTCTTACTGCGATATTAGGGCACGGACCACATGAAGACCGCCATTTTATTGTTCGCGTTGTTGCTGCTCATCAATGCGGGTTGCCGGAGCACGCCGCCGGTCGCGGTCGTGGAGCCGAAGCTGCTCGAACTTTCCGGTGACCTGCGCGTGCACGACCCGGCCATCATCAAGGCGCAGGGCATTTACTACATCTTCTGCACGGGCGGCGGCGGGTGGTGGGGTGGCGTGATTCCCATCCATTGTTCCACCAACCTGCATGACTGGAAACGGTGCGGTTTTGTCCTCAACGAGCTACCGGGCTGGGCGACCAATGAAATTCCGCTCGCGCGTGGCGCGTGGGCGCCGGACATCTCGTGGTTCGCCGGGAAATATCACGTGTACTACGCGCTCTCGAGTTTTGGCGTGAACAACTCGGCCATCGGGCTGGCGGTGAACGAGACGCTGGACCAGACCAGCACGAATTATAATTGGGTGGATGAAGGCATGGTGGTGCGGTCCAGGCGCCACCGGGATGATTTCAACGCCATCGATCCGAATATCGTCATCGAGGATGCGCAGCATGTGTGGCTCTGCTGGGGCAGTTTCTGGGGCGGCATCAAGATGCGCCGCATCAATCCGACAACCGGCATGCTTTCCACGACGGACACCAATCTCTACACGCTCGCCGAACGTCCGCGCACGCATGAACCGGTGACGCCGCCGGTGGAAGGCGCGGTGGAAGCGCCGACCATCGTGCAGCGTGGTGATTACTGGTATCTGTTCGCGTCCTACGATTTTTGCTGTCGGGGCACGAACAGCACGTATTGCGTGAAAGTGGGCCGCTCGCGCCAGGTGACGGGGCCGTATGTGGACCGCACCGGTAAAAAATTGACGGACGACGGCGGCACCATCGTGGTGCAGGCCATCACGCCGTTGTGGAACGGGGCGGGGCATGAGGCGGTGTTACAGGACAACGGGCAGGATTATCTAGTGTTCCATTCGTACGACAAGGAGACGGGGGAATCGAGGTTGGAGATTTCGACGATGGTGTGGGAGAAGGGGTGGCCGAGGGTGGCGAATGGGAAATGACGAAATCCGAATGACGAATGGGCGGAGGATTTACGATTTGCAGGCCAGGGATGGACGCAAAGCCGGCGTTACTGGTCTATGTGAGGTTCGCTTCGCGAAGCTGCGCAGTCAGGCTGGATTGATTTTTGATTCCGTAACCCAGGGTAGTCCCGACGAAGCGGGACAACCCTGGGCTGGAGGACGCAATCCCTTTGGGATTGACGGACGCTATCGTGGAACGTTTTAAATATCGGCATGCCACAATCGCTGTCGGCGGTTTATATCCATCTGGTCTTTTCTACAAAAGACCGACGGCCGTTTTTGCGTGATAAACCAACACGCGATGCCCTCCATTCCTTTCTCGGCAGTGCATCCAAACAGCTCGAATGTGCGCCTATTCTAGTTGGTGGGGTCGAGGATCACGTCCATTTGTTGGCACGATTTAGCCGCACCATCACACAAGCAGAATGGGTGAAGGAGTTGAAACGTGTCTCGAATCTCTGGTTAAAAGAACGCGGGCCTGAGTACATCGATTTTGAATGGCAGGGCGGTTACGCGGCTTTTTCGGTGAGCCAATCGAATCTGGAGGCGGTGAAACAGTATATCGCTGGACAGGAAGAGCACCATCACAAAATTGGGTTCAAAGAGGAGTTGCTTGCTCTGTTGCGGAAGCACGAGATCGAATGGGACGAAAAATATATTTGGGAATGAGATATTGGCCACAACCTCGTTGAGGTTGTGGATATGTTGGGGCGGTGACCCAACGTAGCGGCGTTGCCGCAACGTTGGGCTGGAGGACGCAATCCCGTTGGGATTGTCAGCCCAGAATTCCAAATGCCCGCCGACAAACCCGTGGGCATTGGCGGGGTATAGAATCCCAACAGGATTCCGCCTCGCAGCCCATTCTGGTCTCGCAACGTGGGACTACCCTGGGTAAATCGGCCGTGAATTTCCAACTGCAACGTGGTTGCGCAGTTTTGGAAATGCGTGTGCTCGGCTTGGATTTTTCGTTTTCGGACAATCCCAACGGGATTGTGTCTTCCAGCCCAGGGTTGCCGAGCCTTGTAAGGCTACCCTGGGACTTCACGATGGCATTTCAACCGCAACGCAGTTGTGGCGTGAGGTCTCCCATAGAAATCCCCCAAGATTTTTTATTGACGATTATGTGAGTTGTGATTACATACCAACCAGTACGTATGTCTAGAACATTAGCGACAAGTGAAGTGCCGGAGACGAAGCGGCGTCTGTTGGACGCGGCGACGGGGCTCATGATGCAGCAGGGGTTCACGGCGACGACGGTGGATGAGATCTGCGAGGAGGCGAAGCTGACGAAGGGGAGTTTCTTCCATTATTTCAAGAGCAAGGAGGAGATCGGTGAGGGGGCGCTGGACCATTATTTCGACCGCCAAAAATCGATGTTCGGTCAGGCGGATTTTAACAAACTGCCGGACCCGCTGGAACGGCTCAATGGTTTGCTGGATTTTATCGCGGAGCGGGTGGTGGGGACGGACAAGGTGCAGGGCTGCCTGATGGGGAATCTCACGCAGGAACTGGCATTGACACATCCAAAAATCCGGGCGAGCTGCAACGAGAAATTCACGATGCTGGCGGGGATGATCGAGGGGATGTTGCGCGAGGCAAAGACCCAGCATCGCGCGAAAACGGATTTTGACCCGAAGAGTGTGGCCACATTGTTCATCTCGCTGATGCAGGGGTCGATGTTGCTGGCGAAGGTGCGCCAGGACAGATCGGTGCTGAAGGAGAACCTGGGACATTTTCGGTCGTACGTGGACGCGTTGTTTACGGACCCGAAGCGACGCTGAGATGTAACGGGGAATTCACGCATGGAACCAAAAGAGTGTGATAGTGTTTTCTGAATTTATACCAACTGGTTGGTATATTAACGCCGTCCAGCCGTCGCCGGTGCGGTTGGAGGGTCAACCAAACAAGCCGGGAAGGAATAAATCGTATGAGCAAATGCTGTGATGAAGAAACGCAATGTGAATCCTCCTGTTCGCAGGAGAGTTGCAAGCCGCAAGCGTGCGGTTCGGAAAGTGAATGTCCGATCGATTGCGCGACGGACATGTGGAAGGGTTCGTTCATGAAGGCCATGCAGGCGGCGCAGGTGGAAGTATTGAAGGCAAAGATCCTGAAGTCGCACGGCCCGATGCTGGATCAGGCGGCCGATGCGTTCCTCGAGGCCGCAATGGCGTGCTGGCAGACGCAGATCGCCAAGGTGCGTGCCGCGGAAGCCAAGCAGGGCTTCCAGGAAAAGCTCCGCGACCTGTGGTTGCAGGGCGGGAAGAAGTAGAAACACATTGGGGTTCCTTTGACTAATCGGCCCAATTCCGGCGATTGCCGGGGTTGCGGCCGGTGTTTTTTGGGGGGCGCACAAGCTGTGCATGAGATTTTGCCGTTTTGAGACCAAACGCATTAACCAAATGCCCGTCTTTGTTGAATTTTTTGCCTCTTAAATATTTTTTTAACAAAATGCGATTTGTGTGACCAGCACAGCGACAGAATGGGCAAGGTATGGTATAACTGAACCGTTTGCCGGGAAACCGGCGCTGATCTTTGAAAACAGGTCACTCGTTAAATGAGTGACCCGTCACCTGTCACGTAATGGCCCGTGATCACGATAATCACGAAAATAACAAGAATCACACCTGAAATCCGATTCAGGCCCGAACACGAGTTAAGGTTAATTAAGCTTAATTAAGGGTGGTTTTTAACATCCACTTTTGGTCGGAGTGGAAATGGCTAAAAAGTGACAGCTGACTTTAAGTAAATTTAGTTAAATTTAGATATTTTTTCGCGAGAACAGCTCGTCTCCCGCTATGCGGGATCGCCTCCACCGGAAACCTGGCTGATTCTGACCAATTCCAACCAATTCAAACCACTTTTGTGGGGTGACTGCCATGGGGTATGAAAACAAAAAAGGCGAACCCCATTTCGGGATTCGCCTCTTGTTAGATTTAGTTTCGCTCAGTACCGGTAATGTTCCGGCTTGTAGGGGCCGTCGACGGGGACGCTGAGGTATTCGGCCTGGGCTTTGGTCAGCTTGGTCAAAACCACGCCGATCTTATCCAGGTGCAAGCGGGCCACTTCTTCGTCGAGCTTCTTGGAGAGACGATAGACGGTCTTTTCGTATTTATCTTTGTTCGTCCACAGGTCGATCTGAGCGAGGGTCTGGTTCGTGAACGAGTTGCTCATCACGAAGCTCGGATGGCCGGTGGCGCAACCGAGGTTCACGAGGCGTCCTTCGGCGAGCATGTAGATGCTCTTGTCGCCGCCGGGCAGATAGTAACGGTCGTACTGCGGCTTGATGTTCTCGATGCGCAGGCCTTTGACCTTCTTCAACGCGTCCACCTGGATCTCGTTGTCGAAGTGGCCGATGTTACACACGATGGCCTGGTCTTTCATCTTGAGCATGTGGTCCACCGTGATGATGTCGCAATTGCCGGTGGTGGTGACGTAGATGTCGCCGACGCCGAGCGTGCTCTCGACGGTGTTCACTTCGAAACCTTCCATCGCGGCCTGGAGGGCATTGATGGGATCGATCTCGGTGACAATGACACGCGAACCGTACGCGCGCAAAGAATGGGAACAGCCTTTGCCGACATCGCCGTAACCGCAGACGACGGCGACCTTGCCGGCGAGCATGACGTCGGTGGCGCGCTTGATGCCGTCGGCGAGGGATTCGCGGCAGCCGTACAAATTATCGAACTTCGATTTGGTGACGGAGTCGTTCACGTTGATGGCGGGCACGAGCAACTTGCCCGCTTCCTTCATCTGATACAGGCGATGGACGCCGGTGGTCGTTTCTTCCGAAACGCCGCGCCAATCTTTGACGATGCGGGTCCAGAGGCCGGGCTTCTCGGTCGCGAGGCGGCGCAGGAGGGCTTTGACGACGGAAACTTCATGGCTGTCGCCTTTGGTTTCGTAGGCCCACTTGGAACCGTTTTCGAGTTCGTAACCTTTGTGGATGAGCAGGGTAACATCGCCGCCGTCATCAACAACGAGTTCCGGGCCTTTGTCGCCCGGGAACAAAATCGCCTTGAGCGTGAGTTCCCAATATTCCTCCAGCGTCTCACCCTTCCATGCGAACACCGGCGTGCCGGTCGCCGCGATGGCGGAGGCGGCATGGTCCTGGGTGGAGAAGATGTTGCACGAAGCCCAACGCACGTTGGCGCCGAGCGCCACGAGCGTCTCGATGAGCACGGCGGTCTGGATCGTCATGTGCAACGAGCCGGTGACGCGCACGCCCTTGAGCGGCTTGGATTTCGCATATTTTGCGCGCACGGACATCAGGCCGGGCATCTCGTGCTCGGCGATGGCGATCTCCTTGCGGCCCCATTCGGCCAGGGAGAAATCGCGGACGATGTAATCTTTGCCGGCCGGAGTCTGGGCGGCGTACTTGGCGAACGTCTCGCTGACTTCGGCGAGGACGCCATTCGCTTTGCCGTTCTTGGCAGCGACTTGGCGTGCAGGTGAAAGTTTGATTTTAGCCATAATAATTATGAGTGAAAGGTTAGTGCCCGTTGAGAGCAGCCAGGAGTTCCTTGACCTTGTCGGTCTTCTCCCAGGTGAGCGCCGGATCGTTTTTGCCGAAGTGACCGTAGTTAGTTGTCTTGCTATAGATGGGACGGCGCAAATTCAATTGGTCGATGATATCCGAGGGTTGGAAGCTGAACACACGATTGACGGCCTTGATGATCTTGCTATCGGGAACCGTGTTGGTGCCGAAGGTATCGACGTGCACGCTGACCGGGTCGGGATAACCGATGGCGTAAGCGAACTGGAGTTCGCAACGCGCGGCGAGTTTGGCAGCCACGATATTCTTGGCGACCCAACGGCCCATGTACGCGGCGCTGCGGTCGACCTTGGTCGGGTCTTTGCCGCTGAACGCGCCACCGCCGTGACGGCCCATGCCGCCGTAGCTATCGACGATGATCTTGCGGCCGGTCAAACCGGTGTCGCCCTGTGGCCCGCCAACGACGAAGCGTCCGGTGGGGTTGATAAGGAACACGGTTTTGTTCGTGAGCAAACGTTTCGGGAGAACTTTCTTGATGATGTTCTCGATGCAGAATTTCTCAATCTCGCTGTGGGAGACATCGGCGGCGTGTTGCGTGGAGATGACGACGTTGGAGATGGCGACGGGCTTGCCGTTCTCGTACACGACGGAGACCTGCGATTTCGCATCCGGACGCAGCCACGGCACTTTGCCGCTCTTGCGGATCTTCGTCAGTTCGCGGCCGAGACGATGCGCGAACATGATGGGCGCGGGCATGAGCTCGGGTGTTTCATTGCTGGCGTAACCGAACATGAGGCCCTGGTCGCCGGCGCCCTGCTTATTGGTCTTCTTCCCTTTGGCTTTGCGGGCGTCCACGCCTTGCGCGATGTCAGGGGATTGCTGGGTGATGATGGTGTTGACGAAAACTTTATCGGCGTGAAAGACGTCGTCGTCATTCACATAGCCGATCTCGCGGATGGCCTGGCGGGCGATCTTGGTGAAATCGAGCTTGGCGGTGGTGGTGATTTCGCCACCCACGATGACGATGTTGGATTTGACGTAGCATTCGCAGGCTACGCGGCTGAACTTGTCCTGCGCGAGGCAGGCGTCCAGCACGGCATCAGAAATGGTGTCGCAAACTTTGTCCGGGTGGCCCTCGCCGACGGACTCGGAGGAGAAGATATATCGATTGCTCATTAACATATGTTTCGCACGCCAATGACATATTGACGTATCAAGATAAGATGATATAAAGAATTTCATCTGCGTCAAATGGTTTCTGGTAAAATCTGGCGCGGCGGAGAAACCCATGTCCTCAACATTAAAATCACTTCGGGCGCTGTCGGACCCCACGCGCCTGCGCATCGTGGCGCTGCTGGAGCGCGATGAACTATCCGTGAACGAACTTCAGGAGATCACGCGGCTCGGGCAATCGCGCATCTCCACGCACCTGGGGTTGCTCTCGGATTGCGGGCTGGTGCGGGCGCGGCGCGAGGGCAAGCGGACGTTTTACCGGCTGAACCAGGACGCAGATGAAGTGGCGCGTGAGTTCATCCAACTGGCGATTCGCGGCGCGAAGGAAGTCGCCGAGCACTCAAGCGACCAGATCAATCTCAAACGGGTGATTGCCCGTCGCAAAGAGCAGGCGCAGGTATATTTCAACCAGATCGCGGGGCGCTTTGACCGCGTGTACGGGCCGGGGCGGTCGTGGCAGGCGTTCGGGCATCTGCTGTTGCGCGTGTTGCCGCCGCTGGTCGTCGCGGATTTGGGCGCGGGTGAAGGACTGTTGAGCGAACTGCTGGCGCGCCGGTGCAAGAGGGTTATCGCGGTGGATAATTCTGAGAAGATGGTGGCGTTCGGCACGGCGAAGGCAAAGAAGAACGGATTGAAGAACCTGGAGTTTCGCATGGGCGACCTGCAGCACCCGCCCATCGATCCGGCAAGCGTGGATCTCGTGATCTTGAGCCAGGCGCTGCATCACGCAGAGGAGCCGGCAAAGGCCATCGAGTGCGCGCATCGCAGCCTGCGCGACGGCGGACAGATCATGATCCTTGATCTGCTGAAACATAATTTCGAGCAGGCACATAAACTCTACGGTGACCGCTGGCTGGGCTTTGCGGAGAGCGACATGCATCGCTGGCTGGAAGATGCGGGCTTTAAAAAGATTGAGATCAACATCGTGGCGCGCGAGGAACAGCCGCCGCACTTTCAGACGCTGCTGGCGGGCGCGGAGAAGTAGGCGCATTCGCGACTTCATGAATCCGGCGGCATTCACTCGATCTTTCGCAGGGAATCTTCGGCAAGTTGTTTTCATTTTGCTGGCGGCCATGGCCATGGTTTGTGCCGCGCGCGCCGATTCCACCAATGCGGTCACTGCCACACCTGACCCGCTCGCGACTCTAAAAGCCGGTCATCCGCGTTTATTGCTGAGCGAAGCGGACTGGCAGACGATGCGCGAACGCGTGAAGCACGACCCCGAATTTGCCAAAGTCGTAGTGCGAATCGAGACCGACGCGAAATGGTTGCTGGCACAACCGCCGCTCACCTACAAAAAGGAAGGCAAGCGGTTGTTGGACGTTTCGCGGCAGGCGGTTGAACGCATCCTGCTTTGGTCCATCACTTATCACCTTACCGGCGACCGCGTTTATGCCGACCGCGCAAAGACCGAGTTGCTGACGCTGTCGGCGTTTCCGGATTGGAACCCGTCGCATTTTCTCGATGTGGCGGAGATGACTACCGCGATGGCATTGGGCTACGACTGGTTTTACGATGAGCTTGATGATTCTTCGCGCGAAATCATCGTCCACGCGATTGTGGATCATGGATTGAATCCCGGTTTGAAAGCAGGCAGCGGCAACGGGAGCTGGCATCGCCTGGAAAACAATTGGAATCAGGTTTGTTTTGGCGGGTTGACGTTGGGCGCGCTGGCGGTGGGGGACAAAGAACCGGAACCGGCTCGGGCGTTGCTCAATGCGGCCCATGCCGGAATCGCCAGTGGGTTAAAGCCATACACGCCAGATGGCGTTTATCCGGAAGGCCCGAGTTATTGGGGCTACGGCACGGTTTACCAGACGCTGATGATATCGGCGTTGCGCTCAGCGCTTGGCACTTCGTGGGATCTGGAACACAGCCCTGGTTTCCTGGCAAGCGCGGCGGTGCAATTGCAGCTCACCGGTCCTTCAGAAAAATACTTCAACTATTTCGATTGTGACGAGGACCCCGATCTGCAGGCGGCGACGTTCTGGTTCGCCCGGGAACTGCATGATCCGGGCCTGCTGCGTTATCAATGGCGCTCGTTGGCGTTAGCACTCCAGCGATCGGTGGAATCCGAACCGATGTATCACGAGAACCGTTTGTTTGGGCTCATCGCGCTGTGGTGGAGCGAGCCATCCGCTACGAATGCAGTGAGTCATTTGCCACTGGTCTGGCACGGTGACGGACGCAATCCGGTTGGGGTGTTCCGGACATCTTGGACGGACACGAACGCGGTGTATCTGGCGTTCAAAGGCGGTGCCGCCGGCCTGTCACATGGACATATGGACGCGGGATCGTTCGTCCTTGAGGCCGATGGTGTGCGCTGGGCGATTGATTTGGGGCGGCAGGATTATCTTTCGCTGGAATCGAAGGGCATGGATATCTGGAGCTATGCGCAGAACAGCAAGCGCTGGAGCGTTTTTCGCCTCAACAATTTCAGCCACAACACCCTGACCATCGGCAACCAGTTGCATCAGGTGAATGGAAATGCGCAGATCGTCAATTTTCATTATCTCGACGCGCCGCACGCCAGCGCGACGATTGATCTTTCGCCGGTGTTCGCCGGACAGGCGACGAATGTGACACGGCAGTTTCAACTCGACCCGGATCGCACAGTGTCCGTTCATGATGTACTGGCAGGCGTCGCGCCAGGAACCGAAGTGCGGTGGGCGATGGTGACGCGGGCTGATGTGACATTGGATGGAAATCGCGCTACATTGAAACAGGATGGGAAGGAATTGAACGCAACTTTGCTTTCGCCCACGAACGGAGTTTTTTCGGTCATTCCAGCCAGTCCGCCGCAGGAAAATGATTTCGATGCGCCGAACCCGAACACACGGATTTTGGTTGTGAAGGTAGCGGCGCCGGAAACGGGAGAAATTAAATTGGAAGTTTCGCTGAAGCCGGGGCCGGCGCACTAACGTTTCAAAACGGTCTTCACCCACGGCTGGTTCTCGAGATACCACTGGATGGTTTCGCGGATGCCCTGCTCGAACTTGTGGGCCGGTGTCCAACCCAATTCGCGTTTGATCTTGGAAGCGTCGATCGCATACCGGCGGTCGTGGCCGGGCCGGTCTTTCACAAAGGAGATGAGCTTGCGCGAATCGCCACCGGCTTGCGGCGCGAATTCATCGATGGTGTCACAAATCAGCTCAACGATTTTGACGTTCGCCCATTCGTTGTGGCCACCGATGTTGTAGGTCTCGCCGTTATGCCCGCGGGTGAGCACCAGCCAGAGCGCTTCGCAATGGTCGCGCACGTAGAGCCAGTCGCGCACGTTTAGGCCATCGCCATAGACGGGGATGGATTTGCGCGCGAGGACGCTTTGGATGACGACAGGGATGAGCTTTTCCGGAAATTGGAACGGGCCGTAGTTATTAGAGCAATTCGTGATAACGGCTGGCAGACCGTAGGTGTGGTGATAAGCGCGCACAAGCATATCACTAGCGGCTTTGCTGGCGGAGTAAGGCGAATTGGGCGCGTAGGGCGTGGTCTCAGTGAAGAAACCGGTTGCGCCGAGCGAACCGTAGACTTCATCGGTGGAGACGTGATGGAAGCGAAAGGCCGGTTTCGAGTTTTTAGTTTCTAGTTTCGGGTCGGACCAAGTGGTGCGGCAGGCTTCCAACAGGTTGAAGGTGCCATTGATATTAGTGGTGATGAAATCACCCGGCCCAGTAATAGAACGATCGACGTGGGATTCGGCGGCGAGATGCATCACGTGGGTGATGTGATGCTTCTCCACCACTTGAAGGACCGCGGCTTTATCACGCAGGTCCACTTTCTCAAAAGTATATTTAGGATGGCGAGTGACTTTTTCCAGATTGGCGAGATGGCCGGCGTAGGTGAGGCAATCCAGGTTCACGAGCTTCGCGACCTCGGCACGGTCGATGACGTGATGGATGAGGTTTGAGCCGATGAAGCCAGCGCCGCCGGTGACAAGCAAGTTCATGGTTTCGAGTTTTTAGTTTCGGGTTGCCAGTGGCGCAAGGAGTCCTCGAGGGCTTCTTCGACGCTGCGGATCTTCACGCCGGTGGCGAGCAGTTTGGAGACGTCGAGCACGCAATTGGAGCGTGGGGCTTTGGCGGCTTTCTTGTAGAACTCAGCATCATTGGGCCAGAACTCGAAGTCATGCTTCGGCTTTAGATATTTTTGTATCAACGCAACGACGTGTCGCGCGGTGGTGAAACCGGGATTGGTGATGTTGTAGGTGCCGAAGGGCGCACGCATCTCCCACAGGTCCACGCAGGCTTTGGCGAAATCGGCGCGATGCGAAACGGAGTTCACATTGTCATAGACCTTGGGATAACGCTGCAATTTGCTGAGGTAATTGCGCGAGTTGTCGTATTCGTCAAAGGGGATGCGCAAGCGCCAGATGTAACTCTGGCCGATGCCGGCAATGACTTCCTCGCCGAGCGCCTTGGTGCCGCTGTAAAAACTGCACGGCGGCGAACGGAAGGAAAAATTGGGCGCGTCGGTCTCTTTGAAGCCGTGGATGCGCTCGGGATTTTTTTCCACGATGGCGTGGATGGCAGGTTGCGTGAGATCCAGTTCGACATGCGAGCGGTCATCCATCTGCACATGCGCGCCTGCGTAGATGCAACCGGAGGAAACGTGGCCCCAGGGAATCCCAACAGCCGCACAGGCGTGGGCGATGGTCTGGGGCAGCATGGCATTGCCGATGAGGGCATCGGCGCGTGCAGTCTCGGCAGCGTCCACGTTCGGTTTGCCAGTGTAACCGGCGGCGTTGATGACGAAAGTGGGTTTTTTGGTCTTGAGATAATTCAACAGGACATCGAAACGCGAGTAATCGATTTCTTTGCGGGAGAGCGGGGTGAAACTCAACTTGCGCCGTGTGAGTTCGCGGGCAAACGCTTCGCCGATGTAGCCGGTGGCGCCGAGCAGTAAAATCATGATTGTCCTTTGAGTCTTTTCGCCTCCGCCACCACTTCCTTCTCAAGGTAATCGCGATATTCACATTTGGGCATTTTGGCGATGAGCGCTTCGAGTTGTGCCAGGGTGAGAAATCCTGCGCGAAAGGCTGCTTCCTCCGGGCAACCGATCTTGATGCCCTGCCGCGTCTCGATGGTTTGCACGTAGGCGGAGGCATCCTGCAGGCTGCTGCTGGTCCCGGCATCGAGCCAGGCGAAGCCGCGTCCGAGGCGATGCACGCGCAAGGTGCCGCGGCGGAGATAGGCTACGTTCACATCGGTGATCTCCAGTTCGCCGCGCGCGGAAGGTTTCAAGGCTTTAGTGACGGCGACGACGTCGTTGTCGTAGAGGTAAAGGCCGGGGACGGCGTAGTTACTCTTGGGTTGTTTCGGTTTTTCCTCGATGGAGATGGCGTGGCCGTGGGCATCGAATTCCACCACGCCGTAACGCTCAGGGTCGTGGACATGGTAGCCGAAGATAGACGCGCCGGTTTTGAATTCAGAAAAGGCCCGTTGGAAGGAATCGCCGCCGTAGAAAATGTTGTCACCGAGCACGAGAGTGACGGGGTCCTTGCCGATGAACGACTCAGCGATGAGGAACGCCTGGGCGATGCCGGCGGGTTTGGCCTGCTCGCGATATTCGATACTCAGGCCGAACTGGGAACCGTCGCCGAGCAATTGGCGGAAGCGGGGCAGGTCGTGCGGAGTGGAGATGAGGCAAAGTTCGCGGATGCCGCCCTCAATGAGGGTGGTAAGAGGATAATACACCATCGGTTTGTCATAAACCGGCTGGAGTTGTTTGCTCGCGACGAGCGTCAACGGGTAGAGCCGTGAGCCGGTGCCGCCTGCGAGGATAATCCCTTTCATCCCGACAGCATAAAAGCAGGTGGGGCGAATGAAAAGGCGAAGTTCGACGGGCTTTTACGGATGCATACGAAGTGTTGCGCGGAGAATTTTTTTCGATAGGCTTCTTTAGAAAGGTTGTATGGCCAAGGCGTTTGAATTTGTTCTGAATGGCCGTCTCGTTTCGCTCGAAGACGTATCCCCCAACACGACCCTGCTCGAATTTCTCCGTGGCACGGGCCTGACCGGCACCAAGGAAGGCTGCGCAGAAGGCGATTGCGGCGCCTGCTCGGTCGCCATCGTGGAGCGAGATGCCAATGGCAAAGCGACGTATCGTGCGGTGAACAGTTGCATCATGCCCGTCTGCCTCGTGGCCGGACGCGAAGTGGTGAGCGTGGAAGGCGTGGGCTGCTCGTCGCACATGCATCCAGTGCAGGAGAAAATGGTGGAATGCCTCGGCTCGCAATGCGGCTACTGCACGCCGGGTTTCATCTGCTCGATGTTCGAAGGGTTTTATCGTGACGATCTGAAAACAGGCGAAGACCTCGATGAACAACTCGCCGGCAATCTGTGCCGTTGCACCGGATATCGGCCGATACGCGACGCGGCGGTGGAGGCTTTCGCGGCGCATCCTGCAGATGACGCGTTTGCGGAATGGCTGAAAAAATCTGACGCGAAAATCGGCGCGGCAGAATATGAGGTGGCGGGGGAAAAATTCTTTCGCCCGACGACGCTGGCGGAATTGTTGCGGTTGAAAAAGGAACATACGGAGGCGCGGCTCATTGCGGGGGCGACGGAGTTGGGGCTCGATATCACCAAACGGTACAAGAAGTTTTCCACGCTTATCTCCACCGAAGCGGTCGCGGAGTTGAAAGAAATCAAATCCACAGACGCGGAATGGCGCATCGGCGGGGCGGTGACGCTCACGGAGATCAAAGACAAGCTCGGCAAGGAATATCCGGCGCTGAACGACATGTTGTATGTGTTCGGGTCGCGGCAGATACGCAATCGGGCGACGATGGGCGGCAATATCGTCACTGCCTCACCCATCGGCGACAGTGCGCCGGTGCTGCTGGCATTGGATGCGAAAGTGATGCTGGCATCGCAAAAGGGCGAGCGGACATTGCCGGTCAGTGAATTTTTTATCGCCTATCGCAAAACGGCGATAGGGCCGGATGAGGTGTTGAAGACGATTTTGGTCCCGCGCGGAATCTCTGATGCGAAACTCACACGCAAAACGGCGTGGTTCAAAGTATCCAAGCGGCGCGAGATGGATATCAGCACGGTGGCAGGGTGTTTTGTCGTGGATGTGGATGCACAGAATGTCGTGCGACATGCGCGATTGGGGTATGGCGGTGTGGCGGCGACACCGACACTTGCGAAGAAGACCGAGGTGGCATTGCTGGGAAAAACGTGGAATGAAAAGACCATCCATGAGGTGCTACCGGTTTTAGCGACAGAATTTACGCCGATATCGGACGTGCGCGGGTCGGCGAAATACCGGAGCGGATTGATAACGGGTTTGTTGGAGAAGTTCTATTTCAATCCTGCGGGCGAAGAAACGATTTCAAAATCAAAGTCCGAAATCAGTCAGAGCCTCCTCACGTCGGCTCCTACAAAAAAGATTCCGCACGAGAGCGCGCACAAGCATGTGACAGGCGAGGCGCTTTATACGGATGATTTTGGCGCGCGGAAGAAGATGCTGGAGGTGTGGCCGGTCTGTGCGCCGCATGCGCGGGCAAAAATATTGAAACGCGATGCGGCGGAGGCGCGCACGATGCCAGGCATCGCGGCGGTGTTGCTAGCCGAGGACGTGCCGGGAGTCAATGACGTGGGCGCAGTGCGGCACGATGAAGTTCTGCTCGCCGACAAGGAAGTCATTTATCACGGGCAGATCATTGCGCTGGTGGTCGGCGAAACGCAGGAGGCATGTCGCAATGCCGCCGCCAAAGTGGTGGTGGAATACGAACTGCAGACGCCCATCCTGAAGATTGAGGAAGCCATTGCGCAGAACAGTTTTCACACGGAGCCAAATTTCATCCGGCGCGGGCATGTTGAAACAATGCTGAAAAAGTCGCCGCAGGTCCTGGAGGGCGAGTTTTACCTCGCTGGTCAGGAACATTTTTATCTGGAGATGCAGTCGGCTTATGCGGAGCAAGGCGAGGACGGCGCGATGTTCGTGATGTCCTCGACGCAGCATCCCTCGGAAGTGCAACACATCGTCGCGCATCTACTCCATGTGCCGGTGAATCACGTGGTGGTGCAGAGTCCGCGCATGGGCGGCGGTTTTGGCGGCAAGGAGACGCAAGCGGCGATGTTTGCCGCGCTGGCGGCATTGGCCGCGGCGAAGACGAAGCAGCCGGTGCGCGTGCGGGTGAATCGCGACTTGGACATGATGATCACCGGCAAGCGCCATCCCTTCCTCGCGAAGTTCAAGGTGGGCTACGACAACGTGGGCGACCTGCTGGCGGCGAAGATTGAATTGATCTCCAACGGCGGCTGGTCACTGGACCTTTCCGTGCCGGTGACGGACCGCGCGGTGTTTCACCTGGATAATTCGTATTATATCCCGAACGTGGAATTCAGCGGTCAGGTGGCCAAGACGAATGTCGCCTCGAACACGGCCTTTCGTGGATTTGGCGGCCCGCAGGGCATGCTGGTCATCGAAGAGATCATTGACCGCATCGCGCGGCGGTTGGGCAAAACGCCGGAAGAGATCCGCGAGCGGAATTTGTATCGCGGCAAGGGCGAGACGAACACGACGCACTACGGGCAGGAGATAGAGGACAATCGCATCCAGCGCGTGTGGAAGGAACTGAAAGAAAGCGCCTCATTTGAAAAGCGTCGCACAGAGATAGCGACGTGGAATGCAAAAAATCCGCACCGCAAGCGCGGGCTGGCGATGACGCCGGTGAAGTTCGGGATTTCGTTCACGCTTACGCATCTGAACCAGGCGGGCGCGCTGGTGTTGGTCTACCAGGATGGCACGGTACAGGTGAACCACGGCGCGACGGAGATGGGCCAGGGCGTGCATACGAACATCGCGATGGTGGCGGCGAAGGAATTGGGAGTGTCGCTCGACAAGGTGCGCGTGATGCCGACGAGCACGGACAAAGTGCCGAACACCTCGGCGACGGCGGCTTCGTGCGGTACGGACCTGAACGGCATGGCGGTGAAAAATGCGTGCGACATTTTGCGCGCGCGGCTCGCACCGGTCGCGGCGAAGCAGCTTTCGTTGAGCAGTGGACGCGAGGTTGCCGCGGAACAAGTGGTGTTCGCGAATAATTTTGTTTTCGCCTTGGACCCGGCGTTGGGTGCGGGAGTGGAAGCAGTGCAACTTGCGTTCAAGGACGTGGTCGTGGCCGCTTACGTGCAGCGCATCGGGCTTTCCTCGACGGGTTATTATCGCACGCCGGAGATCCATTATGACCGCGTGAAGGGCAAAGGAAAACCGTTCCATTATTTCGCGGTGGGCGCGGCGGTGTCAGAAGTGGAAGTGGACGGTTTCACTGGCATGACCATGATTTTGCGCACGGATATTTTGCATGACGCAGGCGATTCGATAAATCCGGCCATCAACCTGGGGCAGATTGAGGGCGGGTTTGTCCAGGGCGCGGGCTGGCTCACGTGCGAGGAATTGGTATGGAACGACAAGGGCGTTTTGCTGACGCACTCGCCGGACACATACAAGATACCGGCGGTAGGTGATCGACCGTTGGAGTTCAATGTGCAATTTCTCAAAAACGCGACGCAGCCCAACACCATTCATGGCAGCAAAGCAGTGGGTGAACCGCCGTTGATGCTGGCCATCTCGGTGCGGGAAGCGATCCGGGATGCAGTGGCGGCGTTTGGGTCGGGAAAAGGTCAAGTGGCGCTGGCGTCACCGGCGACGGGCGAGGCGATTTGGAATGCCATCCAAAGTCAAAAGAGCGCGCGCTGAGGCAATACAATCTTTATGACAAAAACATCGGCCAGGCTTTTTTCTTCGCACAAGCCGGTCATCGGCATGGTGCATATCGGCGCGTTGCCGGGTACACCAATGGCTGCTTTGTCGTTGGCGGAAATCGAGAAGACAGCGATGCGCGAGGCGCGGATGCTCCGCGCGGGCGACGTGCATGGGGTGATGATCGAGAACATGCATGACACGCCTTATCTGCGGGGGCGCGTGGGGCCGGAAATCGTTGCGGCCATGGCCATCATCGGGCGCGCTGTGAAGGAGGCGTGCGGGCTGCCTTGCGGTGTGCAAGTGCTGGCGGGAGCGAACCTTGAAGCGATGGCGGTGGCGCAAGCTGCCGGGTTGGATTTTATCCGGGCGGAAGGATTCGCTTTTGCGCACGTGGCGGATGAGGGGTTCATCCAATCCTCCGCGGCGGAGTTGCTGCGTTATCGGCGGCACATCGGCGCGGACAACGTGCAGGTGTGGACCGACATCAAGAAGAAGCACAGTTCGCACGCGATCACGGCGGATATGGATATCGGCGAGACGGCGCACGCGGTGGAATTCATGCGCGGCGACGCAGTGATCGTGACCGGCCTGGTTACCGGTGACGCGCCGCAAGCGACGGACCTGCTCGCGGTGAAACAGAAGACGCGCCTGCCGGTGTACCTGGGCTCAGGAATCACTGCGGCGAATCTGGAGCAATTTACGGCGGCGGATGGATTTATTGTGGGCTCAGAATTCAAGCGGGCAGGTCATTGGGCCAATGCTATGGATGCGAAGCGGGTGGAGCGGTTTATGGCCATGCATCGGAAGCTGAAGCTTTAACTTCAAATTCTAAAATCCAAGCTCCAGAGAAATTCCAACATCTAAACTTCAATCTTTGGTGCTTGGAGCTTTTATCAGTCCACCAATTCCATTTTACCAGCAGCAGTAGCCTGCTTGTCGCGGACGAGTTCGGCGCGCTTATCGATATATTGGGCCATGATGTCCACGGCGATCTCCATCACGCTTTGCGAGCGGATCTTCAATCCAACAGGGCAGGCGACGCGGGCGACCTGTTCGGGGGTCGCGATCTTTTTCTGCACGAAATGTTCGGCGATGGTGCGGGCTTTGCGCGAGCTGCCGATCATGCCGAGGAATTGGAACGGACGATGTATCCACGTTTCCAACACGAGGGCGTCGTGTTTGTGTCCGCGTGTGACAATGAGGCCGAAGGTGGGCACCTCGGGAAACGGCGCGTTGCAGAGGTCGTTCCAATGACCGGTGCGCAGGGAAACAGACGACGGAAAGAAATCGTGGTTCGCGAGTTCGGGCCGGTCGTCGAAGATGGTGACAGCGAAATCAAGTTGCAGGGCGAGCGGCGCGACAGCCTGAGCGATGTGACCGGAACCGGCAATCCAGAGCGCGCAGGGCGGCGTGATGGTCTCGGAGTATCTCCATTCTGGAAATTCGTGGTCGCCGATGGTGATGGAAAAATCCTCGGTCACGCCCCAGACGATGCCGGATTTGCGGGCGGCCAATATGGGCCAAATGGTTTCACCACTCTTTTGGGCGTTAGGGATGATGATGCCGGTGACTTTTCCGCCGCAAATAAGTCCGTCATCCCAGCCGAAGTCGTGGTCGAGGACGAGCTCGAAAGTTTGTGGCTTACCATCGCGCAACGATTGCAGGGCCATCCGCTGAGCTTCGGCTTCGAGACAACCGCCGCCGAGCGTGCCTTGGATTTTGCGGTCAGGGAAAAACAATGCCTTGGCGCCGAGTTTTTGTGGGCTGGAGCCTTTGACGCCAGTGATGATGCCCAGCGCGACGGATTCGCCATGCTGGGCGGCGTCCGCGAGCGATTGGAAAATCGAATCGGTCACGTGGGGAGTTTAACGCAAAGACGCGAAGGAGCAAAGGCGCAAGAAAATGAAGCTTTGAAATCCTGTTTTGCGGGCTAAAATGCGCGCAGGAGAAGCGATGTTCGAAAAATTCTTCAAGCTTTCAGAAAATCGCACCACGGTGCGCACGGAAATCCTCGCGGGCTTCACCACCTTTCTGACGATGGCGTATATCATCGTGGTGCAACCGGCGGTGCTTTCGGGAAAGATGTTCGGGTTTTCGACGGGGCTGGACTTTGGGGCTGTGTTGACGGCGACGTGCCTCTCGGCGGCGCTGGCCACGGCCCTGATGGCAATTCTGGCGCGGTATCCCATTGCGCAGGCGCCGGGCATGGGTGAAAATTTCTTCTTCGTATTCTCGGCGATTCCGGCAGCGACGGCGGCGGGCTTCGCCAATGGCTGGCAGGTGGCGTTGGGTTTGGTGTTCGTTTCGGGAGTGCTGTTTTTGATCCTGTCGCTGGTCGGGCTGCGGGAGATGATCTTCAACGGTATTTCGCCCGCAATGCGGTGCGCCATCGCGGCAGGCATCGGAATTTTTATCGCGTTCATCGGGCTGCAGGACACGGGACTCATCATCAAGGACGCGGGGTCGGCAGTGAAACTGAATCCACATTTTGCGTCGCCGGACCTGATTGTGTTCTTTGTGGGATTGCTGGTAACGGCGGTGTTGCACGCGCGCAAAGTACGCGGGTCCATTTTGTGGGGCATCGTTGCGGCGACGGGTTTGGCGGTGACTTTAAAGCTGACATGGACTCATGCGCCGACGGATTCGATGTTGGCCAAGCAATTTCAATTCGCCACGGCGGTGGTGGCTGCGCCGCCCTCGCTGGCGCCGACATTCATGCAGATGGATATCGCCCACGCGCTCTCGCCGAAGATGTTGCCCTTCGTCTTTGTGTTTCTGTTCATGCTCACATTTGACGCCATCGGGACGTTGATCGGCGTTTGCGAGCAGGCGGGATTTATGCGCGAGAACAAATTGCCACGCGCAAAGCAGGCGATGGTGTCGGACGCGGTGGGAACAGTGGCGGGCGCGGCAATGGGGACGAGCACGGTGACGAGTTTCATCGAGAGCGCGGCGGGCGTGGAGCAGGGCGGGCGCACGGGCTTGACGGGATTGGTCGTGGCGTTGTTGTTTTTGCTGGCACTGTTTTTCAGTCCGGTCATCGCGATGGTGGGGAGTTATCCGCCGATAACGGCACCGGCGCTGGTCATCGTGGGGGCGATGATGATCCAGAACGTGGCGAAGATCGATTGGAAGGATTACACGGAGAGCATTCCGGCGTTCCTGACGCTCATCGGGATTCCGTTGTCGTATTCCATCGCGGATGGGTTGGCGCTGGGCTTCATCAGTTATCCCATCATCAAATTTTTCAGCGGGCGCGGACGGGAGGCGAACTGGCTGGCCTACGTGCTGGCGGTCGTGCTGTTGCTGTATTTTGTATTTGTGCGAAGTAAACTGGGATAACGGGGAATATTTATGCGTAACGTCCAACAAAAACTCAGCATCGCGCGTGGCGAACGACCGGCGGAGCTGCTCTTCAAGAATGCGAAAGTGGTCAACGTGTTGAGCGGCGAGATCCACGAGGCGAACGTGGCCGTGGATGACGGGCGCGTCATCGGCTTTGGCGATTACAGGGCCAAGCGCGTCATCGACCTCAAGGGCGCCTACCTCGCGCCGAGCCTGATCGACGGCCATTTCCATGTGGAGAGCTCGATGCTGACGGCACCGGAATTTGCGCGGGCGGTCGTTCCACATGGAACCGGCACCGTGGTCATCGACCCGCATGAGTATGCAAACGTGCTGGGATTGGACGGCATACGGTACGTATTGGAATCCACAAGGAACCTCGCGGTGGATTTTTTCATCATGCTCCCGAGTTGTGTTCCGGCGACGCATTTGGAAACGGCAGGCGCGAAGATGTCGGCGGATGACTTGAAGTTGATGATTCACGACGATCGCGTGGCAGGTGTGGCGGAGTTGATGAATTTCCCCGGCGTATATCTTGGGTTTAAAAGTGAGTTGGCGAAGATTGACGCAGGCAAGGGCAAAGCGATCGACGGCCATGCGCCGGGATTGCGCGGGAAAAACCTGAACGCGTATGTGCTGGCGGGTGTGCGATCGGACCACGAATCGGTGGAGGTGGCAGAGGCTCGGGAGAAGCTGCGGCTGGGGATGCACATCCTGTTGCGCGAGGGCAGCACGGAACGGAACCTCGAACATCTCTTGCCGCTCATCAACCGGAACAATTTCCAGAATTGCTCGTATGCGACGGACGACAAGCTGGCGGGTGATTTGGTGAGCGAGGGACATATCGACCACTGTGTGCGGAAATCCATCAAGCTGGGTTTGCCGCCCATCACGGCGTTGCAGATCGCGACCATCAACACGGCGCGGCATTACCGGTTGCAGAATTTGGGCGCCATCGCGCCACGCTATTGGGCGGATTTTGTGGTGTTCGATGACCTGAAACATTTCCAGGTGCGGCAGACTTACAAGAAAGGTGTGTTGGTCGCGGAAAATGGGAAGTTCCTGGGCAAGACGCCGGCGAAAGTGTCGTTGCCGCGCAGTACGATGAATCTCCGCTACGCGCCGCGTGATCTGGTGGTGAAAGCGCATGGGACGAAGAAGATCAAAGTCATCGAGATCGTGCCGCAACAGATCGTGACGCGGACGGTGGTCGCGCAGCCGAAGATTTCGGGCGGCCAGATAGTGCCGGACACGGCGCGGGATATTTTGAAAATGGTCGTCGTGGAGCGACATCATGCGACGGGGAATGTGGGTGTGGGTTTCGTGCGCGGGTTCAAGCTGAAGAGCGGCGCGATTGGTTCGACGGTCGCGCATGACGCGCATAATGTCATCGTGGCCGGGACGAACGATGCGGACATCCTGTTCGCCATCCATGAACTGGCGCGCTTGCAGGGCGGCCAGATCGCAGTGGACAACGGCAAGGTGAAGGCGGAATTGCCGTTGCCGATAGCCGGTCTGGTTTCGGACAAACCGTTGGCGAAGGCGATGAAGGCGATTGATGACCTGAATTCAGCCGCACAAGCACTTGGATGTAAATTAGATGCGCCGTTCATGACGCTTTCGTTTTTAGCGCTATCGCCGATACCGGAGTTGAAGCTGACCGACCAGGGATTGATCGATGCGGTGCACTTGCGGAAGACCGGTCTGTTTATTTGACCTTATTTGATTTCGCTGGATTTCGCCAACAACCACATCAAGCCGGCCACAAGGACAGCGGCGATGATGCCGACGATGATAGAGTATTTGAGGAAGACCTTCTGTTTGCGCCGGTAGGCGCGGCCACTTTGGCCGGGGAGCAGATAAAAACGCTCGCGCGGCTTGTTCTTCTTCGATGAAAAGAGAGCTTTCACTTTTTGAATTGGAGCGGGTGAAGGGAATCGAACCCTTCTTACCATCCGGGCTTTTCACACAAAAAGCCTAGATTTTCTAAGAAACCGCGATTTCCTATATTTTAGTAAAGTCCTTTAGATGAAGCTAGCAGAAAGGAAAGTCCGTTCTGCTGTTAAGAATGGTTAAGAATAAGCGAATGCCGCTCCGGCCTTAATGGGACGCTGGCTTTTCCACTCCTTCGCGCCGGTGTCCCGGCAAAGTGAGTCCCCGGTTCCAGGCGTGAGATTGGCAACGGTTCCTGATGCCAAACCGCTTGGCAACTTCCCCGGTCAACTTCCATAAGTCCGCCTTCCGATTAACGCCGAGCATTTCCGCCAGTTTGGAGGCCGAGGGGGAGTTCTCAAAGAGCGCCGGGTCCATCACCCAGGCCAGGGCGACGAACCGGCGACCGATAACCACCTGCGCATTGGGCTTTTTCAGATCAATAGCTGTTACCCACTCAAAGAGTGTTCGGATGAACTGGTTAAGCCGCTCCATCTGTTCATCGTGGGCCTGCCTATCGGATGGCTCTCCTAAACGCTCGAAGAGTTCATCCCAATTAAAATCTTCCTGCATCGGCGAGGCCAAGGGGTCAAGTTTAGTGCTGATATAATCTTCGTAAAATTTGGGTTTCATGGTTTTGGATAAAAGTTGGCTGCGCATGGAAACGCAGCCAGGGGTTCAACAACTGAAACTCACTTCGTGAGCTTCTTTGTAGGCAAAACGCGGAAGGTCGAGCATCGCAGGCTCGGGACTGTATGCAGGCCAATGATTGCTTTGGCTGCATTCGATGTACGTCGCCAGGTCGGCGATGTTGAGAGCACGGCCTTTGCCGATGGCTTTGGGCACCAAATTGTAGATGGCTACCGCATAGGGCGGCTTCTTTTCCACCGCCACGAAGATGAAGCATTCCTTGGTGGGCCGTTCCAGTGAATCGTTGACGATGTCGAGGTAGTACGCTGCCTGCGAGTGATACCGCCAGTTCAATACCTCTTTGGCAAAAGCTTCCGGGCTGGCGTCCTTCGTGGTTTTCACGTCCACCAGAGCATTGCCCTCTGGAATCCAATCCAGCCGGGCTTTGCGCAGAACGGTGCCGCCCAGCGTGTATCTCTTAAAGATGCTGACTTCGCTTTCACCGACGGCAAAGATTTTCCGGCAAAACGGATGTTGGGCGATGGCATTGACACAGCCGTCGATGTCCTGAAATTCCGTCTCGGTGACGATGAGGCGGCCAGCAGCTTTCTGCGCCTCCCGCCATTCCTTGCCCGCCGTGGTCTTAAAATCAATCGCTTTGGTTTTGATGGCGATTTGGGGCAAAGGCCGGTTCGGTTCGAGCACTTTGTGATGCACCAGTGTCCCGAACAATTGTTCCGGCGTCGGCTCATGCTTCTCGGAGAGATACGTCTGCAAATGCGCAGGCGTTGGGTGCAGGTGTTTGAGCATGGAATGCGAAACACCCTTGGCCGCGTGATAGTATTCGGCTGACAGTCCGTGGTAGATGCCTTCGGTTTCTGCCACCGGGCTGGATTTGAGAACGGCGAGACTCAAGCAGCACCGCCTTTCGTGGCGGCAATGCCTCGCAATAAACCGGCTTTGGCATTGATAAACCGCTTGGCAACCGCGTCTGACAGATCCGCAAAACTGGTAATTTTCTCAATCTGCTGTGCTGTCAGGTTCCCGCTGTTCTTACCCCATAGGATGAAATCGTAAAACGTATGTCCCGCGCCGGTGACGATGGCTTCCAATTCCTGCTGCGGAGTCTTCGATGGTTCACCCGTTGTCGTTTTTTCCTCAGTGGACTGTGCCACTGCTTCCGTGAATTTTGGCTGTGGCGTTGCGGGTACATGAATGACTTCCTCATTCGCATCGCCTTCCGGGGTCATCACTCCAGCGAGCCGGTCGTGGACCGCAGCGAGCAGCTTGCGCTGTGCTTTGCCCAGGATCGCGTCACTACCCATGTACGCATTGACCCGGATGGGGAATTCCCGTTCCAAACTATCCTCGATGCCCTCCTTTTTCCAACTGGCCCGGCATTTCACAATGGCTCCCTTGTCCGCCACCGTGCGGGGCACATCGTAGGTGTCGCGGAAGTCGGTCACGCCTCGATAAGAGGTCACTTTGCGCCGCAAGCCGTTCTTACAGGCATAGAACCGGCCAGCGATGATGTTCCATTCGTTGCCCACCACATGAAAGCCGCGCAGCTTGGCTTCAATAAGACATTCCCGCACTACATCCACCGGATACGGGGTCATGGGATGGCCATCTTTGTCTCGTGGGGTTACTTTGGGGTCGCGGTCGGTGCGAAAACCCAGGTCGGTGTTCATCAGGGCCATAACCGGCTGCATCACTTCGGGAGTGAGCACGGCCCGCAAATCGGACATGGCTTGTGCCACGGCCAGTTCGGATTCAAAGCTGCCAGCCTGCTTAAATAAATCCATCGCGCCACTGGCGATTTGGTCTATGCGCTTGCTGACAGGAAGTTTTTCAGTTTTGGTGGTTGGAGTCATCGTTGGAGCTTTTGGTTTCGGTTGAGGAGTTATCGGAGACACGCAGGTTGAAGGCGGAAGCGACAAGTTCAAACGGCAGACCGGCATCCTGTGCGAATTTGGTGATGATGGTTCGCGGATGGAACCGCACCACCCGTTTATTGATCCAGAAGGCCGGAATCTTGGCCCGCTTCCCTCTGGAACCCGCCAGCAATTGCCGGGGGGTCATTTTCAGCCACTTGGCTGCTGCGGGTGTTTCCAGCATGTCATCCAGTGAAGGACAAGCATCGTCGCCCTGTCTTTCGTTTGAATTCTTTTTATTGCTCATAGATCACCTGACAGTTCCGCGCTGCCGTCGTTCTGTGTCGCAAGCAAACAACACTTGCGGTCACACGAACGACTTTAGCAGGCCGGAAATTTTAAAAGTTGATGCGAGTTGCTACCGACTTGCTGCTTTTCCCGACCGGGTTGTGTCGGAGAAACGCCGTAGTTGATGCCGAGTTGCGCAGAAAAATGGTGTCAAGAGACTTTCTGAAACTTTTTTAAAGAAAATTTCCGTTGCCCTTCGACGTTCCCTGTCCCACCCATAAAACCGTCTTTTCTTCATAGTGACGGCCATGTTACGGGGGAGGGTTGGACATTGGCTGTCCAAGTGGAAAACTTGTGAATAAGTTTTTGCAGAACGGATTTGGGCTAAATCCGAAGCCTTTTCGCAGAACTACACCACAGGATGACCTCTGATAGCTAAAGTCAGACAACCGGAAGTGCGGATCGGCATCTTTTAACGGCAGGCGCAGACCAGTCTATTGAGAAGAAAAACCTGAAACTACGAGCAGGCGTTCTCACCGCTCTTTTGGATAAATGCCGCAGAATTCTGTTTGATCGAACAGCGTGATTTGCGCAATCGCCGCATTGCAATCACCCAAGATTTCACGCCCCTAAGCGTCGGTCAGCAAAATGAATCCCGCGAGCGTAAGAATCGCCAAATCAATACGTGCGCCTGATTTTTGAGCAAAACCCGCGATTCACATCAGAAGTTTTGGCCGTTTAAAAAACAAGAATGTTAAAAAACTTGCGCCAATAAACGCCAATGCAGTGCCTGATGGTTCAGGAACCGGCTCCGCAGACCCAGGGATATTCGCAGGAAGCGTGAATTGCGCAGAGTCGTTCAAGCTGCTCCCTTGCGTCAGACTGTTCCCATTAAGAGCGAAGAAGCTTGTGTCTTCCAAATAACTGCCAGAACTATTAACTGGCACAACAGGTGTATTCGTGGATTGGCTTAAATAGTAATCAATGCTCATGATCGTTACGGAAGACGACATGAACAAAGACGAATTTTCAAATGACCAGAACGACGAAGGAGACGCCACCGTTCCTGTATTGATGCCCCCATGAGCAGATGTTTCGTGCTGATGTGAAAACAATTCAGGTAAGTGTCCCTGCGCCCGAAGCGACCAAACGGAGACAAGCATCGCAGCCCCGACAAAGATGGCCTTCATTGCTTTGACTGTGTCAGATTTTCCGCGTCTTGGCAATAAACTTTCCTGATGTTACGCAGAGCAAATTTTACAAAGTCCACTTTCATATCATATCGGACATCATTGCGTTTCGAACCGATGACCGAGTTGTGCCACCCAAGGTGGTTCGTGCTTCAAACCATCCATCGCGATTCTCGGCCACCCTTTTTTGGACCGGATATTCAGCGACGGTTTGTCGCCAGGAGTGAAGATCACAACCAACGGTTCTCCGTCTGGGCTCTTCAGTTCACGCACATCATCGGCGAACCCGGTTAGCAATCGTTTTTTAATTTCATCCCATTCCATAGCAATACCCTACTTCATGGTGTCAGCCCTTTCATACGTAGAAAACGGGCTTCAATGGCTCTTACGTAATCCTCTTCCATACCCATGGCATCAATCGCCTGAGCCCGTACTCCTCCCGCATTGAGTCTCTGGAAAAATCGAAGGTGTGTCTCTTCATGGATAATTGTGCCAACGAGTTCAGTGCGGCTACTGAATGCTTGTGGACCGATTTTGACACCGAAATTGTTCATTCCACTGGCAGAGAATTCCCCATAATATGGTAATGATGGATCATAGATGGGGCTTGTGCCCAGCCTAACGTTACTTAACGCGGCGTCCCCAAATACCGTTTCATTTAGTAACGCTTGGCTGCCTTCTCCAAATCCAGTCCCAGCCCCTGAACTAAATCGTACTGTCTTTGTGGCTAAAGTTGCGCCATATTCTGACACGTCTGCGGCCAATCCAGCAACTCGTCCCCACGGAATTACCATCATGGCTGTCTGGGCAATTGCTATGCCGCGCTCTACACCCGAGACTTTGTTTCCATACAGGTCTTCTCCTGTCGCCGCTGTCGCCACAAGATTGGCCGTGCCCAAAGTAACAATATTTACGAAATCTGTTAAAAAACCTTCGATTTGGATTTGCTCCGGCGTCGGCGCGTTAAACCAGGACGCCGCCGCGATGGCATCGCTCACGGCACCAAAGCCAAACGGATCAATCAGGCTGACTGGATTGCCGTTGGCGTAGGCATAGAAATTTAACCCACCTGAGAAACCAGAAGGGTCGGCATTGATGAAACGGCAAAGATACGGGTTGTAAAACCGGGACCGCATGAAGAGCAATCCATTCGGATCGGCTTGGACTCCGTATTTTCCGTTGAACAAAAAGGGCGTATCGGTTGTTCCAACCCGGTAGGTGGTAAGACCATACGCGCTGTATTCAATACGGTCGGTGACGTTCCCCCGGTCATCGCTCAAGGCCACCGTGCTGCCTCGATAATCATAGGTATAGGTACGGGTGTTGGTGCGGGCCGCTGTTTCAGCAATCTCATAAAGCAGGCCCACTCCATAAACGTAATAATTGGTAACGCCGTTCTTGATCCGCATCAGAACTTGCGGCAGTGCAGTATTGGGATTGACGAGGTAAAATTCGGAATTGGTGCCATACGAGGTGGTGACTCGATTTCCGGCTGGATCGTAAGAGCTGGTGACTCCGCCAACGGTTGACAGCCGGTTGCGCGCATCGAAGCCGTAGGATACGAACGTATTGTTCGTCAGCGGAGCAAAGACGATATTGCCACTTGCGTCATTGTTGACCGTTGAACCATTAAACGTCGCCAATCGGTTGTCGTCATCATACGACATGGTACGGGTTTCAACCGTCGGGACGTGTGGTATCGGCGTGGCAAATTCCCATTGCGCTCGCTGCGCCCCGTCCCATCCAAACCGAAACCAGGCGATAGGCAGACCATTGGTGGCTGTCTCAAGAATGTTGGTGAGTTGTCCAGCAGTGTCATATCCAATGGCGCGTTGAGCCCCGTTTGGATATTTGATGCTGGTCAGATGTCCAGCCAGGTCGTAGGTAATTCTTGTTTTTCGGCCCGACCAATCCGTGATGTTGGTAAGCCGATTGTTGCCATCGAAGGCGTAAAGGATGCCCTTGCCATTTGGATAAATCAGATTGGTGACATTCCCGTTGAGGTCATAACGATATTGAATAACGTTCCCGAAACTGTCCCGATAGCTAGCGGGCCGATTATAGGCGTCATATGTCCAGGCATTGGTTAGACTATTTTCGATTAAATTCGTGATATTCCCGTTGAGGTCGGCGACATAAGTTGTTGTGCCAACCGAGTCGATCCGGCTGGCGAGACGCCCTTTTGTGTCGTAATTAAAAGTCGTAGCATGGCCGCCGCCGTCCGTGAGAGATGAAAGCGACCCTTGATGATTGAAGGTAACTCCGACCTTGTAACCAAGAGGGCTGACGGTATTGGTCAAGCGGTTCGCACCGTCAAAATAAAAGTGCCACACCTTTCCGTTACGGTTGGTAAGCGCAACTTGATTGCCCGCTTCATCGTATCCGTGTAAAACACTGTGCCCGGAAGGCTCGATCAACTTTGTCAGCTTGCCGCGCGCATCCCATTCCTGAGATATGCCCTCGCCTACCGCATTGGTCGTGGCGATGGTTTGTCCGTTTGCATTATATTGGATTTTGGTTGTTTGCAGGAGCGGGTCAGTGGCGGCAACCAAACGCCCGGCAATGTCATTGGTGAACTGCATCGCGTTTTGCAGCGGGTCAATTGTCCGAACCAGCAGATCACGATTGTCGTACACATTGCTGACGATGGGAAAACCAAGTGGCGTGTTGGGCAGCTTTATTGACAGCAGTTTCCCGGTTGCACTCCAAAGATTTGTTGTGGAAACGCCTCTTGCATCGGTTGTACTAACCACGTTTCCATCGGCGTCGTATGCTACTTGCGTGACGAGATTGGTCGGAGCGGTCGTTTTAACAAGTTGACGCCGGAGGTTATATTGAAAGCTCGTCGTGAAGCCACGAGCATCAACATAGTTGGTCACGTCGCCCAGCGCATTGTTTCCAAAGCTTTCATTTCCCAGGCCGTTTGTAAAAGTGATGCTGTTTAGCAGCCCGTAGGAATCGTATCCGGCAGTGGTTGTTCCTGCGGCATCAGTCACCGTTTGAATATTGCCATCAGCAAAATAACCGTAATTTACAAAATCCCCTGCACCATTCGTTTGGCCAGTTATGGAAAACTGCGCATTGTAACCAAAAGTGGTCGGGTTACCACGCGCATCCGTTGCCCGAATCACGTTGTATTGGCTGTCATAGAAGAATTGGCTGCTAAATCCCAATGGGTCAACAATCTGAGTTAAATTGTGATTGCCGCCATACACAAATTGATGCGTTTCACCCAATGGTGAAACGGTGGCAATGACGTGGTCTTGACCATCGTAATATTTGCGGGTCAGATTCCCCAACCCGTCGCGCTCCGCAACCAGACGAGTCTTGTCATCATAAAAATAGGTGTGCCGTCCGCCAGCCGGGTCTTGCGAGGTGGTTTCCCATCCCGACCAGAAGATGCGCCACGTTTTGTTCGTGTCGCCTTGGGTAAACTGCTTTGTCACCCGCCCAAACCCATTATAGATATTGCTCACCACCAGTTGGGTGCGGGCGTTAAATGTAGCGACAATTTGATGATTGGTATCGTAATTAAATTTGCTGGTGTTGTTGTCAGGATCAGTAACGGCGTTCAAATCACCTGCTGTGCTGTAAGCAAGGTTGATGTCTCGCCCCGTGCTGTCAGCAACTATCGTTAGACGCTTGGGGGTTGAACTGCTGTAAGTAAATGTGAGGGTGCGGCCTTTCCAATCCGTCGCCGTTGTGACCCAATTGCTGGAATTGTAGGCCAGCTTCATGGGTTGGCCATATTGGTCAACGATGTTGGTTGCCCATCCTGCGCTGTTGAACTTGAACGTCCGCCCGTGACGCTCTTGCAGCCAGTAGGCTCCATTCGTCCTTGAAAGGGTCATCGTGCAGTTCGCCGGAGGCGTGTAAGTGCCGTCCGGCTGTTGAATGAATTGAATGGTATCATTACCGAGTGAGACGGATGCTGCCTTGCCCGTGAGTTGGTCGATGCCCCATTTGATTATTAAAGCGGTGGTCATCCAATTTTTCGGCTCCGGGTGGTCGCCGTCGTAGCATGAGTTAACCGCAGTCATGGCCACGGTCATCGCCGCCATCTGCGCCGGTGTCGTGCCACCTAGTCCTGCTTCGGGCGAACTAACTGTCGCGGCGTTAAAGTAATAGTTGTGCATCCAACCGGGGGAAATGCCGGTTAAATTGCTGTTGCGACGGCTGCTGCTGTAATAACGCGAAAAACTCAAACCCCGTGGTTCGGTTTCCCCCAATGATAGATCGGTTGTCTCAACTTGAAACGTGCCGTTCGCCATATCCACGGGATCGGCGGCGGTTATGGTCGGAATGGAAACAGGTGAGGCGCTGAAATAAATCGGTTGGGAATAAGCCGAATAATTGATCCATGAGGTATCAATGGTCGCATTCAAGTCGGAAACATACCCGCCGTTATGGACGCCAGCGCTATCTCCAATGGCCATGCTGACACCACCACTGGGAAAATGGGCCAGCAACCCGTAGCCCGTCCAACTGCCAGACCCATTGATCGCCGTCTTGCCATTTTGCGGCAATAACACGGCATTTCCGCCACTAACCAGGCTGGCAATACTGCTCAGACTGCCCGCGCTATAATTGGTTAACAATGGGGAAATAGCCGACCAATTGGTGCCGTTCGCGAGAAAAATGGCTTTATGACCGGCGTTGGCCAGTTGCAATATTTTAATGGTTGAAGCTCCAACGAGATTGCTTGATTGCATCTGCTCAATCAACCCATGTTCCATCGCACTGCCAAAATAAGTGGATACATCAAGCCAGCGAACTTTGTGATTATCATTGAGGCCCGAACTGGACATTGCCGCCGTTGTTGCCTGATACACATCCACATAATAACCAAAACCGCTTTCCTGGCTCATTCGGCCAAGCCGGTGATAAAAATTCGGTAGCGCGCCGATTTTTCTGGCTAAAGCCCGTTGGACAAATTCAAGTTGAATCTGCCAATTCAAACCCATGATATTCAGCGTTTCTGTCACGATCTGCCGCGAGGTATCCGACAATCCTTGGGCCTGATAAGCATCCAGCTTTCGTTGCCGTGCTTTCAACCAACCCCAGTCCGGCTCATACGAATACATGATGGCATATGAAGCGTTGGCTTTTTGATAGCCTTTGGTCGAGGCTTCCCAAGGCTGTCCGGGGTTGCCGGGAATAAGAACATTCAAATTGGTGTTCCAGCCACTTTGGAAACCCGGATAATAAGTGGTAAGGGTAACATCAAATGTCCCGCTTCCGCCTCCCGTGCTTTTGGTGGCAAGGTTGGTATCTTCCTGCCATAACTGTGCCGACCCGCTGGAGCTAACCGTCAAAGACACCCGGTCGCCATGTAACTGTGGAGAAAACCATTGATAATTAGTTCCAAGAAAACTGATGGCGAAAGTCGCCATCATATTGGTGGGTTGGTTCACCCAATCTATAACTGGCATCGCCCCGTTCCAATTCGTCGGGGCGAAGGGAAGATTTCCGCTCAACGACAGGTTGGTCGAAAGAACGATGCACTCGCCGCTTAAGATTTGTTCGACACTGGCATTCGGGTAGTTGGCTTGGATGTAATTTAAAAGATTCTTCGTATAACCGGTTAGCTCCGAAGCCAAAGCGGCTTCATTGAGATTGGTCACGTACAAGCTGGTCGCAAAACCTCCGGCGGCGTTGGTAAGACCACTGGCGCTAAATCCCATTGCCGTTTGCAAATCAATTCCCGGAATACGTTCGGTCACTTTGAAGGCGGGATCGAGAGCGTAATTTGTTCCGCCGACAGTGACAGTCACCCAGACCCGCTGGATGCCGTAGATATTGTTGCCCCAATTATGCGCGGTTATCGGATATGACCTTTGGTTTCTAAATAATTCATCCAAATAGCCGGTCGTGGTAGACCAATCGCTGTTTGTCAAATCCAAATCCAACCAGTGATGAATGTCCCGGTGACTCCCGTCTGTATTATCATAGGGAATTAACATCCAGCCAAATTGATAACCCGCATCGTTATATCCCGCCGCCCGCAATAAGGCGACCAGCAACGCGCATTGGTCGAAATCATTGCCGCTCTTTTCAAGCAACGTCAACTGAGCGCCTTTTTTGGAACCGAAATAGAGCATGTGGCGGATGTGGTCGTGGACGTAATTGAAGATTTTCACCGGGTCATCCTGCAACCCGTCTGCCAATGCTTGAATGTCCGGCGTAATTACCTCCGCAATCGCTGGCGGGGTTGGTGGAATATTGGATTCAAAATTTGCCAATATGTGCATGACCGGCGTTCCGTCGTCCGCCACACCATTGGTAAGCCCTAGCTCAAGAATCGCATCGACACTTAGCCAGGGAAGATTTGTGCTTATGACTTCTTCGTCCTGTGCTCTGCAAAGGGCAACTGATGCCAACAGCAGAAAAATAAAAGAATGTATCCTTTTCATAGTCGCGCTCCTAATTATTGTGAAACTGAAAGAACATTTCCCTCATTGTCCAAGTCTATCGTCCCAACTTTGACACCGGTGATCTGATGCAAACGGCCCCCGGCATCATAGTTGTAGTTTAATCGGGAGGACGGTTGGGCGATGTCCGAGACAGTCGGATTGAGGCCAAGTAAAACCTCCAGATAGTCCGAGATTCCATCTCCATCGGTGTCCGTGTTTGTCGGACTTGTATGGCTGACAAGCCGCTCGTATGCGTCGGTGAGGCCGTCGCCATCGGAATCCAGCATTGTGCCAAGGCGGAAATAACTTTGGCCACTAATCGAAAAGTTGATGACAGAAACATTCGTTTGCCAAAGGCCGGAGCGCAGCACCCATGCCCAATTCGTCAGATTCAAACCGCCAACCGCAAAAGCGAGGTTGGTAGTACCGAACACGTCCCACACTCCGTTGGTTTCATTCCATGGCGGATGAATGACCAAATAGGAATTGGTTTGGTTTGGAGACAGGCCCTTTATTTCCAAATACAAATCATTTGTCCCCCAACTCACTATTCCAGATGTTATCGCCCCACCACCATCGCCGACCCCATTGGTCCAGTCGTCGCCCGGCCCCGGAGGTCCGAGGCCGAGCATTTGCATTCTGTTTTGGGTTGGCGTGTCATACGACACATCTAAATCTGAAAGCAAATACTTGCCATTCCCAATATTCCAGCAGGGCACGTTATAAATATTTGCGGGAAAAGGCGGAAATTCAGGGCGTTGGAGCGAGAAAAAACCAGCCGCATACCGGGGAACGGACTCCGCTGGTATGGTCGGCGTTTCATCGAGCAACTTTACAAATCGTCCCAAATCATCGTCGGAATAGGATTTCAACGATCCCACGTCAAAGTCTCCGATTGAAACTGTTCCGGGGTCTTGCGCGAACACCACGCCGGACAGCAAAAACAGCCCCGCCATGGCCGAACCGAGAGAAGCGACCCGCAAGATACCTGCATTCTTCATATTTTCCCTTTCTGAAAGCAATCCAAGAGGAACAAAAGGGCGCGGACTCAACGCGCCCCGACTCAGGCACCGCGAAGCGCCCTCCCAGAAGCACGCCAAGCCGCGCCGAGTGGCGGCTTGGTTTCTGGGAGGCATTTTGAAATTCGCGGTTTCGAGTCGGCCCCGTAGCCAAAGCTACATATATGGACTGCAAAGTTGATTTCTACATTATTGAAACTTCTGACGATACCTAGTTTCTACGCGCTGGTTAAAAACTTGCCAAGAACAATCTCAAAACATCTGCAAATGATTTGCATCACGCATAAGAATTTTTTGTTTTGGCCGTACCAATTGGCGGCAAGGCGTTTTGGTTTCCCTACCGCAGTGCTCAGTGGCTTTTCATCGAACACCCGGCCAGCCCGGCAAACCCATTGGCGTCATTATGCAGCCGCACACTCCAGAGGACGGCGCATCCGTTCAAGGCCGGGCCAGCATTCGTCCAGGACACCGTGGTAAAACACTGGCCCGTGCTGGCCGCCACGAACGGACGATTTTCCAGGATTTCCGTCCGGGCGATTCCGGCTGCGGTTTGATTCGTCCAATAACTAAAATGCGCGTCAAAGCTGCCAGTCGTAATCAGGCTGACGTTGGTCGTGTAGAATGTGATATTGAAAATGTTGGTTCCGGCCAGCACATCACCGGGAACATTCCAAACCACTTCGCCCGGCGCATTGCTGGAAGACAGCGTGTAGTACGGAATACCCGAAACACTTAAATAGGCGCTCACATTGCAGTTGTGAAGATTGGTGCGTTGATTTGGCGCGGGCGTCCCGGTGGCAAAGTCCGAAAGGTTATCGAACGTCTCAGTGCAACCGCCGCTGCGCCGTTGCATGGAAGTCGTATTGCCGCTGGACGCGGGCGCAGGCCCGCCGCCCTGATACCCATTCGCGGTTCCCCACCCCACGAAATCAAGAATACGCGAGCCACGGGGATTTGTGCCACCCAAAATATTCGTGTCAGTGACGAGCGCGAGCTTGCCACCGGCCACGGCCATATTGAACGAGCCAATGACATCCGGTACAACCGGCAGCATGACGCCGTTGCTGCCACTGGACGCTTCTTGAATCAGATAATAACTACCCGGTGCCAGCAACAGGCTATTGGTGGCCAGCGGCGTGACCGACCACGTCGAACCACTGGATGCGGCATATTGGACCGACCAACCGTTTATGTCCACGGCGGCATTGCCCCGGTTAAAAATCAGGATGTAATCGTTAAGATAGGTGGCCCCGCTGTTTCCACCCCCGGCGTAAATGTCGGCCAAAACCACGGATGGATAAACAAATCCGGCATCGGTGTAGAGTGACATGCCAGAAAGAGTTAAAGGCTGTCCAAATTCATAAGTCTTGGACGTGTCGAGCGTGGCAGGCGTTGGCAACGTGGCATGGGCGATAACGACGGACAATAAGACAAGACTTAGGATTTTCTTCATTGCGGTTGGAGGTTGACGGGTTTCCAGTTGTGGCCATCCCAAAAGAACTGCGCCCATCGTTGGGACGGTGTGACGATGAGATAATTGAGGGGGATATTTGTGAGCGGGTCGGTGTCTTCGACGATGGCCGCCTGAACTTGAACCCAGGTTCCCGGCGTTCCGGCAACCGAACAACGCCAGAGGGCACAGGCGGCGTCCACCCACAACGCATATTGCGCCCAGGCACCGGCAGCCGGGCCGCCAAGATTTACGACAGGCGCGTTGGTGGCCGGATCAACGCTGGGCGTGTGCGTGAACGCGAGCGAGTCGTCCAACCGTTGCAGGTTGGCTTCGATGACCGTGGCGCGGTCAGCGGCGTTAAGTTGGGAAAGGAGAAAATTCATACGACCACGACTTCAAGCGTGGCAGACCAGCCCGGCACGTCCATGAAGGGAGTCCGCACGAGGGTCGTTGCCCGCAGAGTAAAATTTTGCGGCGGCAGGGCGGAGAGGGTTGCCCACGGAATGGAGACGTTGTTTGCTGGCCATGACACTTTCTCTGAATGGGACACGCTACCGCCGATGACAAATTCCAGGAGCGTGAAGACCTGCACCAGGTCAGACCGGGGCAAGGCGTTGCCGGCATCCGGCAAAATCCATGAGAGTGCCATGGGCACTGCTCCATTGAAGACGGCGTTGCTGGTTCTCCCGTTCACCGCCACCGCGCACGGCGGCGGGACACGCCACGCAACCCCGGTCAATGGAACCTCAAACGAATCCGCATCGGACACATCCCGTGTTCCAAAGGTGAGCTTGAACTGCGCGACGTTGCCCGGTTGAAAATGCGGATGCGTCAAGGGCACAATGGTTTCCCGTGTGGCCAGCAAAACCAAATCCCCGGTTGCATGAGCTTCTATGGGTGACGCGCACCGGCCCCGGACAATGGCCAGCCGGTAAAGTCCGCTGGCAATCAGCGTCGCATTGGTGACGCTCAAGATTTCGTCACCAACAAATACCAGCACCTTGTCGCACAGCGCATCAAAGGGCGTTGTCTCCGGCAAAATCAGGTCCGGCCCGTCCAACTGCACCACCAACCCGCCGCTCATATCAATGACGTTGGTATCGGCGGGATAATCGGAGAGCAGCACCCCATGCCAGGCGAATTTATTGACGGTGGCAAGCTGGACAAAACTGCTCATCGGATTTCCCAGCCAATCGTAATTGCGTCCCAGCCAGAGCGTGGCGTTGGTCGTTCCCGAACTCTCTCGCGCAACTAAAGCGGTGAGAGCGGGTTTGCCGGGACACAACGCGGGCGGCAATTCCAGAATCGCAAAGCGCGAGCTGGTGAAGATGTCCTGCAAGGGCGGCGCGAAGGCGGGATCAATGGGGTCGTTCGTTTTCGTTAAACCCTGCGGCGTGATGACCGAATCATCGTCTTTGTCCGCCAACGCCTGCGCGTACAAGTAGGAGCGGTCAATCGCAACTTCAATGTCAAAGACCGGCTGGGCCGGGTCCGGCCATTGGCGCGAGAGTACTCGGTAAACACCGTTTAGGGCGGGCCGCTGGCTGTATTGGAACTTAAAAGCATTGCCCGGTGCCAGGGCCGTGAACAGGGCGGCCTCGAAAGCCAGGGTGAGCTTGCCGGTTTTTTGGGGCAGCGCGGCGACCTGACCGGCCAGGGCGACGAGCTTGAGCGCCAGGTCGCGGTGTGTAACCGACGGGCGGTCGAGCGTTTGCGGTTCGGGCCGGGTCTTGGCGTAGATGCCCGCATTATCCTTCCACTCGACAAAATCATTCTGCCAGCCGGAGTCCCGGTCAATGAACGTGAGCCGCGTTTCGTTGATGACCCCCGACCAATCACCGGGACCAAACGTTGGCAGGTCCACCAACTGCGCGTCCGTGACGATGAGGGGAGCAGCGGGCGGGCGTTGCAACGCAACGGCAATCTTACCCTCGGAATCTATGACCGGCGAACCGTCCACGATTTCGAGCACGTTGAGCAGTTGCGTCCGCAATTCCTCGGCGCGGGTCACTAAGGGTGAGAGGCCCACGCCTTCATTCCAGAACTGGTCAGCGGCGGTGGCCAGTAAGCCAAGGTTCACGTCCTCCGCAACGAGGGCCAGCCCGGCCCGGGCATTAAGCAGCAGATCCGCCATGATACAAGCCGGGTTGGCGTCCCCAGCAATTTCCGCCACGTCCCCAGCGGATAGCCAGTCAAAGGCCGGGAGGCGTTCCACCACCACTTCCACATTTTGCGCGTTGGTCTGGTTGAAGCCCAAAAACAACCGGCGAAAGACAATGTAACAAATCCCTTTGTAGGGCGGATGCGTGATGCCACTGACCTTGGTAAGGTACGTATCGGCAGGCTGCCCTTCGGTTCCCCAATGAATGGTGGCCGTGCCGTAATCTGGAATCGTGATGCTGGTTGAATCCGCGCCGTTGGCCAAGATGGGGTCGAGCTTGACCAGCGCATAGATTTTATCGTCGCTGGTGGCCGTTTCGCTGGCAATCGTGGTCCCCGGAATCACATATTGAAACTGTTGGTCGCTGACGACGGTGATGGTGAATTCCCCGTTGAACTCCGGCTCATTCGCGCCGTGGATGACGACCGTATCGCCCGTGGCCAGGCCGTGCGGGTTCTTGGTCTGGAACGTGGCGATGTTATTGGCTTGTGAAAGCACCGCCGCATAGAGCTTGGTGGCGGAGGCGAAGACCGGCTCGCCGTTCAGGTACAAATCGTGAAAGGCGCTGACCGGGCCGTGGCAGACGGCGACGGCGAAGGAGGCATAATAATTGGTGCCGGTCTTGGTCGAATTCTTGCCACCGCTCTCGACCGCCTCACTGCGGATGTCAAAGAAGTCCGAGATATAAGTGCAGCCCAGGCGTTGGCGGCCATAGAGCAGCGGCAATGCCCGCGCTTCCTCATTGGTGGCGGAGCGCCGGGCGTCCTGCCCCATCGGTTTCTGGTCTTTGGAAGCCAGGCTGCTCGAACTACCGAACATCGGAAACCTCCATTGGCCGGTAAATGGCCGTGATGCGCCGGGAATAATATTTCTCCTGCAAATGCGAGATGATGACCTGGCGGCGCGGCAATACGTGGATGAAGTGGCCTTCGCTTAAAACCAATCCGGCGTGATGTTCGCTCAGGCCCAGGTTGAAACACAGGGCGTCACCGACGCCGGGGCTATTAACGCGGGCAAATCGGGGATGAGCATTGAACCAAGCCAGTAGTTGGGATTCTTGGTTATGGCTGCCACCGTCCAACGTGTATTTGGGCGGACGAAATTCAGCGAGCACCCCGCAGGCGCGATAGATGGCCGCGACCAGGTGGACGCAGTCCACGCCCGCGCCACACACGGACGCATGAGGCGCAAACGGAGTATCGAGCCAGCGGCAGGCTTCATAGGAAAGTTGTTTCAACCGGTCGGGGGAATCGAAAAATTTCATTTCTTGTTTCCTTGCGACACGCTGCTGTTGAGTCCTTTGAGCGCGAGGTTTTGGTCCGGCACGGCGACGAACCCGCCGAAGTTATCGAAGTTGTTGAACTTCTGGCGGCAGGCAACGGCCGTATGATCGCAGCCGGTGGTGATTTGCAGCAGGCTGCCCACGGCGGCAAAGAGCAGCGGCGCGTTGAGACTCAATTCCAAATGCCCGGCGTGCCAGCGCGAGCCAACGATGGAACGGATTTCGTATTGGACACCAAAGCCGCATTCCAGGATTCCGGCCTTAAACCAGTTATCGGATTTGAAGTTGTCCAGGTTGACGGTGCCGGTGAACGTGCAACGAACCAATGGCAAGGGGGCGGCGATGGCTTCGTCCAGTGTGACCGTGGTTTCAAAAAACCGGCGCGACACTTTGCAGGTGTTCCGCTCAAAGAGGATGTGATTGCAGGTCGAGCCGATGAGGAAGCGCGGCAATTTGGTTTTCAACCACGCGAGCCGGTCGGCGCAGTGCGCGACCAGTGTAATGCCGTCGTCTTCCACGGTGTCCACAAACCCCGTGAATAGTTTCGTCGTCACCTCCGGCGAAGCCAGATAGCAGAAGGAAATTTCGCACCAGAGCACTTTGCCGGGCGGCAGGTTGGCGAGCAGCGAAAACGGATGGGCCGGGTCAGGCCGGGCCGTGATGTCCACCGTGCCGCTGTTGCCATCGGTGGTTTGTTTGATTTCACCGTGCGTGATGGGATAAGCGGCAAATACCTTTCCGCCGCTGGCGAGGGGCGTGGCAAAGGAGGTGTAACGCCAGTGCTGGTTGACGGGGGTATCAGCCCACAGATGATAAAGAAAGATGGGTTGCAGGCCGGTGGCCGCGTTGGTGTATTCCAGCGGCAATTCGATAACGCTTAGTTTTACGGTGCCGGTATTCTCATTCAGAAATTCGGTTTCTTCCTCGTCATCGGCAAAACGGACGTAATGAAGGCGCTGAATGACCGTTCCCGCTGATGGAATTTGCGGCAGTGCCGCAGCCAAAGTGATGCGTTCGCTTTCACCGTTGGCAACCACATTTACTATTTGGCAGGTGTGGTGCGAGCCGCACCTGCCAATTGCACCATCCGGGTAGGTGAGTAATAAATGCTGGTCGGGCCGTTCATTCCAACTGGTGCTTAAACCTTCGGCGGTAATGTCAAATTGCGTGGTGGAAATTCCGGCAACGAAGGTGGCCGTCTGCAAGGGACAGGGCAGCCAGAAGCCCTGCAACCGGCCTGTCAATGAATCCGCGAACGATTCAAACGCCGTTAGCTCGCTGGCGTTTTCCAACAGGATGGAGAAGTCCCAGCCGTTGACCGTGCTGGTCGCGGTAGGCGTGAAAAACTCCGCGCCGAATCCGAGCAACGTTTCGCGCAAATCAAACGTAACGGAACGTTCCACCGCCGCGTTCCAATCAATCGTAAATTCAAAAACTGGACGGTTGAGATACGTCATAACGGGAAGCAGACAAAATCAACTGAGCCACGCACGGTGGTTGAACCACTGGACGTAGGCAGCGTGAGCGAGAACTGCGAAGCCGTGCGCGTGATGCTGTAGCCGCCCGTGGGGGCCAGTTGCGAATTCAACTGGATGGTGAAACCGCCGCTGGGCGGGGTGGTAAAGACGACGGTGCAAGTCGTGCCCGAAACGACCGCCGTGCAACCCGTCACCTGAATGGTGATGGGCGACACCACGTTGCCATTGTGGGTCATGTACGAGATCAATCCCCGTGCAATCGCATTGCTGCCGGTGGCTGCGGCCAAGGCTAGATTAGCGGTGGTTTGCGCGGCCTGCGCCACGGCCATCGTCGCGGCGGTTCCGGCAAAGAGGGTGTCAATCAGGTCGTGAAAATCCTGCTCGGTGGGAGCGCGGCCATTTTGGAAGAGTCCGTAGAGTTCAAGTTGAGTGCGTTCAGCCATAAAATTATTGGACGATAAAGGTGGAACCGATGAGGGCCGCGCCGATGCCCGGCGGAATCATCGGCAAGCTGCCGATGGCCACCGCGCGGGAACTGACCAATTCTGCAACGGTCAAGGTCTGCTCGGCCAATGCGCCGTCCAAGGCGGATTGCTTTTCAGCGGAAAACTTGCCGAAGATGAGCGGATACACCAGATGTCCGGTGAACCAGTTGAGTTGCAACGGCGTTTCCAGGTCCAGCGTATTCTGGTTGACGGCGGAAATCTTTGCGACATCACACGTCTGGTCATCCTCCAGCAGAATCGCGTAATCCCCGGCCTGCCAGTTCCACGCCAGCGGAGACGCGAGCGTCAACGTATTGACCGTGGCGGCGGCCAGCACGCAAGCGCGGCCATGCAAGGGAGCGCAGGCCAGACCCGATTTGGTCGCGGCCTCGATGCGGGCATCCAGCCGGGCGCGTTCTGCCAGCGTCCGGGTGGTAATGGTGAACGTAATTTGGCGGCGGGGCACGGCCCGGAGTGCGGAGCGCGTTTCGTTGCCGGGCAAGCCACTGACAATTTCACTTTGCCAGGTGCGTTTGAAAGTGGGTGGACTCGCCCAATTCGCCGGATGGGGAATGAGGACATGATTTATCATGTGCCCACCCCGATCTTGACGCGATGTTTTCGCGCAATGTTGACCACCATGTTTTCGCCTTCACTGCTGGAAAGAAAATCCCGTGGATGCGGGCGGCTGTCATAAAAGTGCAGATTCACTTTATGCCCTTCTACGGTCGTTGGCCCGCCGGTGCTGGCCCCGCTTTTGAGTGCTTCCAATTTCGGCAGGCCGATGCGATTAACCGAGTCGGCAGGCATGACGAATTCTCCGCGATGGACGATGCCCGCCACGTCATGCTTTCCGCCCGGCCCGGTGTATCCACCCTCGGCAAAGCTCAGGGCCGACTCACCCAGTGTGATGCCTTCGGCGGCGGCGATGAAACCGGGAGCGGACAGGGCGGACGCGCCGTAAGTGGCAATCGTGGAGAGCGTCGCGGGCGCGGCCCAGACCGCGCTTTGCGCGGCGGCGATGGGCGCGGTGGCCGCCACCGAGGCCGCCAAAATACTTTTGCCGACAATCGCCATCATGATTTGCGTGGCCACCCAGCGAATGCCCATCTGGATGATCGCGCCAATGATGCTTTCCAGGATCGTCATGCCGATATTGGAAAGTGCTTGGCTCCACGTCTCCGTTCCCATGATGAGTCCGGTGATGCCTCGGGAAATCGTGGAAATGGCATCGTCAAACACGGTCTTAAAAGTAGTCGCTGCCTGTGTCGCAAACGTGCCCCACTGGTTTTGCAGATCGGTGAGCACACTGGCAAACTGCGCCTTGAAACTTTTCGGGTCGGGTCCAAGGGCGCCCATGGAACGGTTGGTCTGGCCTAATTGCTGACCGGCGGCATCGGCATGGGCCAGCGTCCCTTTCGCCGTGGCCGGGTCTTGGAACGTGGCCAGCAATTTCAGCGAGGCGATGTAGGCACGCAGGGCGGCAGCTTGGCCTTCCAAAAGCTTCTTCTTTTCCTCGTACTTTTGGACGCTCGTCAAAAGATAATTCCCTTCCACCGTCGCTAACTGCTCGTCCAGGGCGAGCATCCGCTGCTTATGATCCAGTTCCAACGCTTCAAGCTGAACCTTCTGTTGCTCCGTATCCAATTTGCCTGCGTCCTGCGCCTGCAAGCCCGAAAGCCGTGCATTGATTTGGAAGAGTTGGGACACGATGCGGGCGCGTTCGGCGAGCAACTCATTGCGCTTGGTGTCCAGGGTGGCCAGAGCTTGAACATCCGTCTTATCGGTGCGGGCCTTGGTGTTGTCCGTGGCCTCAACCTCGTCGTCGATCCGGTCCAACCGGTAGAGCAACGGCGCTTTCTCCGCTGCGACACTGGCCGCCTCCAGTTCCTTCTTCTTGGCGAAGTAAGCTTCGGCGGTAATCAGCTTCTTGCGGTACAGTTCGCCGTAACGTTGCAACTCCGCATCGTTGAACGCCTTGTCCGTTTGCGCCTGTGACTGGCGAGTTGACAGTTCGAGTGCATACAGGCTGTCGGCGTCTTTGGCGAAGGCCGCCAAAATTTCCGGCGTCAAAAAAACCGGCGCTGTGACCGGGGGCGCTTTGGGCTGGGTCGTCCGCAGTTGCGCGGCCAGGGCATCGAGCTTTTGGCGGTATTCGTCCAGCGAGAGGCCGCCCCGTTTCCATTCTTCAGTCAAGGCGTTGACCGATTGTTTCATCTGGTCTGCACTCGCCGCGCCGAGCGTCCCGGCCTGCACTTGCGCGTCGATGTTTTTGGCAATCGCCGTGGCCAGGGTGGCCATTGCTTCCCGGGCAGCCTGCGCCGATTGCGCTTCCTCGCGTTTGGCTTGGTACAACTTCCACGCTTCGATTCCGGCTACGACCACCGCCGTTACCGCCGCAATCGCAATGGCCCATAAGCCGAATTCCACCAGGGACGCCATCACCATCCGGCTGATGACTGGCAGCAACAGGGGAATATCACTTAAGGTCGTAATCAGGAATTTCGCGGCCAGCCGGTTGGCCAGCCAGCCGCCTGCAAGGAGGCCCAGCGTCACTGCCAATGCTTCCAGCGCAATCCTGAAAGTTTCGCTGCACTGCGACCATTGCCGGAATTTCACCATGCCATCAGCGGCGCTTTCAATCAGGTGGGTCAACGAAGGAAGGACACCGGAAACGAGGGTCGCCGCGAATCCTTCCGCCGCCATCTTCAAGTCGCCGAGCGAATGATTGAACTCGGAATTGTTCTTGGCCATCTCCGCCGTGACGCCGGAAAGTTCGGCCCCGCGTTCAAATAACTTTTCCAGGGCGGCTGGCCCCTGATTGAGCAGCGGAATCATCGCAATCCCCGAACGCCCGAACAGTTCGACGGCGCGAGCGGTTTTCTGGACGCCGTTGGGCATGGATTGAAAAATCGCCGCTTCTTCCAGCAACGCTTCTTTCAAGCTCCGGTGGCCCTGACCGGTCTTGACCAGGTACTCGGAAAACATTTTGAGGCTGGTTTGCAGCGCGTCCAGGTTGATGCCCGCCCGTTCTCCCGCGTAGGCCAGCCCCGCCATGTCCTGCACGGTGCCGCCCACCACCTGCTTTACCCGCGCAAGCTGGGAGGCGAACTGCAATCCGCTCCTCGCCAGTTCGATGAACCCCGCGCCGCTGGCCAGCGCCGTGATGGGCGCGGCCAGGCTCTTGATGACTTCGCCCAAAGCGGAAATCTCCGACATGGCCGCCGCCACGCCGGAGGTGCCCACCCGGATCGTCAGACTGGAATTGGCGTCACTCACTGTTTGGGAAGTAAGAAGGAAGAAAGCAGAATGAAGAAATCGCCGTCTTCATTCTGCATTTTTGGTCAGGTTGTTTTGGAACTTCTCGAACAGCCGGTGTCCGTCCTTGCACATCACCGCCGCATACGCGGCATAACTCCCCTGCATCCGGGCCAGCGTGTCATCGGCCCGCAAGCGCCGGGCGGCGGCGCGCAGCAATCTTAACTGCGCGAGGGAATGCCAAACCGCCTGCTCCAACGTCAGGCCGGTTTCGATGCAGCACTCGGCAACGAAGTCCCCAAGGCTGACAACCGCTTCTCCATCACTCCGGGCATCAGGCGTTCCGTCCGGTTTTTGAGCCGGGCCACCCAGCGCGAGAAAAAATCCGCGTTCACTTCCTCAATCTTCGCAATGAGCAGTTCGTGGCTTTCGGGGGCGAGCAAATCCACCGTGGCGCTGTCCAACTGGCAGGCCAGTTCGATCATCTGCGCTTCGTTGTCCTGCGCCTGCAAAAAGGCGTGCATCTGGCGGACGGGCAGTTGGCGCACCCGCACAGTGTGGCTGGTTCCATCAAGGAGTTTCACGGAGACTTCCGTGAATCCAAACAAGGTCGTGGTTTTGTTGGTCATGGGTGATGGGGGAACAGGGACGGTGAATTGGTGACAAACCGGAAATGCGAGGGATAGTTGGTGGTATAAACGATATTGGTCGAGGGGTACACGCTGGGCGCGGGTTCGATCCCATCGTCCGTGTCGTCCCACGGCCCAAACGGCGGACGGGCGCTGCTGCCCCAGGCGTCGTAAAGTTTAACTCCATCGGTCAGCCGCGTCAGCCGCCAGCCGCCCTCCCCGACCCGGTCATAGAATTCAAGGTCCGTCAGTCCCGTGACGTTGGTATAGACCGCGTCCACCGTCTCTTCATCCCCGTTGTTGGCACGAATATAATGTGCCAACAGATATTTGCTGTTGGCCTCCACCGACCCAGCCCCGGTGACAAACAACACGTTGTCGTCTTCATTGGTCGTGGCCGTGACCGTGAAAATCCGGCCCGGCGGACAGTTGGTGAACCATAACGGCGGTTGAACGCGGCCCGGCAATTGTCCCTGGCAGCCAGTGGCCAGGAACCCGAGCAGCAGAGTGGAAAGAATCAGTTTCTTCATGGATTGGTGATAAGTGCGCCAGTGTTAAGGGTGCTGCGCAGGCGCAATGCCTGCATGGAGGTTTTAACGACGTTGTCGTCGAAGGTTAAATCGCTGGAGAGCGACAGATACGAATAGAGATCCACAACGTTGACCGGCACCACGTCGCTGTCGGGGCCGAACTGCTCGATGTGCAGCCAGCCTTTGACCGCATCGCCGCTGCCGGGATTATACTGGCCGTCAGCGGGATTGGCGGGCTTGCTGCCAAAGGCCAGTTCAAAACACAGTTCGCTCAATTCCTGTGTGTCGAACTTGATGGTCGTTTTGCGTTTGTTGACCAGGACATCGTCCAGTTCCAAACGGCTGGGACTGGGCGCGTAGATTTCCTTCTCGTCCTTGTCATGGGCGACGGAAAGTTTGTCCACCTTGCCGAATTCCAGCCAACTGCCGTCATTCATCGCGGGCTTGGCCGTGCGGCTGGCCACGCCCGCCGCCGGAGCGGTGAACGCGGCCCCGTCCCGAAAGAAATAGACGTGATTGCCAATGATGCGGGGTTTGGGTGTCATAACTTACTTGGCGAAATAGGCGTCCGGGTTTTTCAAAGACGCAATCAACGATTGCAGCTTCGCCTTTTGTTCGGGCGTCGGCTCGCCCCCGTTCTTGATGCGCTCAATCATCGTGGAGATTTCCGTGTAGATGGCCGGGGTGGTCGCCGCCACGACTTGGAACGCCGCATTGATCGCGGCGCTGTAGGGGTTCAGGGAGGGAACGACCGCCAGCAGAACCTGCGCGGCATCCTCAACAATTTCAGTGGTGTTGCTCATAAAGATTCGTGGTTATTGGTTGGTGCTCGTGAGGGACGGAGAGTTGCTTACGCAAAACAGGGAATTGACGTAACCGATGATGTTGCCGGTGTTTTCACCAAGGCTCACCAGCGCGGCCTGCAATTGCGGTTTGACCGCCGCGTTGGTCGCGTAACTGCCCCGCAGGCTCTCGACCAGTTCGATGCTCGCGCCAATCTTGATGCTGGCGTTTTCCACGGTAGCCCGCTCCGTCGCCAGCTCATTGGTGGTGCGATGGAAGGCTGCCGGGTTCTTCGCGGCCTGATTCCAGTACGCCGCATAACCGCGCATGGCCGCGTCCGCCGTGGACGCCGCCGCCAGTTCCGAGGTAAACGCATTCTGGCTCACCCCGGCACACCCGCTTCCAAATAGCAGCGCAGGCAACAGGAACAAAAGGAGCAAAGCGGTGCCACCGCTTTGGCCTCCCATTTGCCCGCCGGTGCTACCGGCTTGGCCGGTACTTGGGCCGGTGGTGCTACCACTACTACCACTCTCAGAGTGGGTGAAATGGCTCCAAACGACACCGGCCAGAACCAGGGCAAGCCCGATAACGTCCTGACTGTTGACGATGCTGGCAGCGGCGCTCAGGCCATGCGCCGCCAATGCGGCCCCGGCAACTTTAAGTAAACTGCGAACGAGTGAATTAAACTGGTCTAAGTTCATAATGATTTTTTGTTTCGGTCACCAAAGCGGAAACGCTACCGCCGGGCACCTGGCGGTGCGGCCACCGCGACACCTGCTGGTGTCGCCCTTCGGGCATCACGGAGTCACCGGCAATGCGGCCATTGCATCAGGCGAACCCGCAGCATTCCGAACCACGTCCAGCGGATCGGGAACGTTCAACGCAGGATTTTGCTTGGAAAGTTTCAAGCTCCACACTTCCTGGTCATGCAACGTCCAGCCGTTGCGCACGTCCCGGTCGAGTTCGGCAATGCGCCAGTTGATATTGACCAGCAGCGTGACAATGGAGATGGTCGCGCCGATGGCGCAGAACAACAGGTACAGTGGCACACGGCTGCGTTCGGTGATTTCAGCGGGTTTGCTCATATAATCGTAACTGTTTTAAGGAGCCGGAGGTCGTAGCTGAAACAGCCTTCATCCACGAAGTCCGGTTCAAACGGACGCTCAGGCGGCAACGTAAATCCTTTCTCTTGCGGGCCGGGTTTCCAGTCCAGCGCGGCTTTGATGATTTGCGCGACTACCCCCATGAGGTTGACGGCGTTTTCGCCGGTGTTTTTCTTTGGGTTGGTGCGGACGGCAATATTGGTCAGGACATTCAAATGCGACAGATTACCGCTGCTCGTGGAGGTGGCCCCGGCCTGCGTCACTGTCCCCGCCCCAATCGGGGGACTGACAACCACGGCCCAGCCAAGGGATTTCAAGGCGTCTTCGATAGCCTCACGCTGGGTGCCGTCATCAGCGAAGATGAATTTGTCCAGGTTGGCCGGAGTCGCCGATGCCTTCAGCACGGCCACACCCCTGACAATCTCGCAGACTGTCTCCTGAACTGTTTCGAGTTTCACCATTCATACAAGGCGGGAACGCTGCAAACTTTTCTGGTGGCTCATCTCAATGGCCCGCATCAGGGCTGGGATGCGAACCGCAAAAACCTTTCCCAAAACATCATGACCCCTCGCCTGCTCCCCGCTGCCCGGAACAAAACCGGTGAAGACAACGGTTGCAAGGTTCCCCTTCAGGTCGAATTCAAAATCCACCGTGCCGATGGGAAGGCCGCTCGCTGACCGTTGCACCAGTTGAGCGCGTTGTTTGGCGTTCCCCTTTTTCCAACTGGAAAAGAGCCATTGCACCCCCATCGTGCCGCCCTGTGCGCCGCGCTGGCGGTACGCCAACTCAAAGTAGGTCGCCAGGGCGCGGAGGTTCAGACGCCGGACACCATAGGATTTGTACCGGGCGGTTTGCGAAACCCGGTCCAATGTTTCCGGTGAAAGCTGGTAGGCCCGCAAGGCGCTCCCGGCAAAACGGAGGCCGCTGCGTCCGCCCTGCAATACGGAATTTCGGGCGCGGCCAGAAAACCGGACGGGCACCAGCCGCCCGCCCGCCCACCGGAACAAATCACTTTTCTCTCCGCACAGAATTTCCTTCGCCCGGTTGATGGCCCGCTGTGAAAGGCCGCTGGCAGTCGGCACCAGGAAGGTGTTGTGAGTCCGGGCGACTCGATAACCACGGGCCTTGGCTGCGCCCATGATGCTGCCGGATTTGTGACGCAACCCCCGAAACTGCTTATATAGTTCTGTCCGAAAATCCGGTGCTTCGCGGGCCAACGCTTCCGCAAACGATTTGCCCGTCTCACTGGCATATAAAGATATGGCATTGCCATAGTCACGGGCATTGCTGGAAAGGACAATGCTCTCCATGATTAAGCCAAGACGCAGAAAAAGAGAATGGCCGGGCGCTGCGCATCATCCCGGAAATGTTCCACCCGGTAGGTGGCGTCTGAATCCGCCCGTCCAATTTCCGTCACGTTCTTTCGATCCAAACCACGAGAAACCAACTCATCCCGTTTGACGTGGACAATATGGCTCACCAGATCATCCGCCAGTTGCAACGCTTCCCGCGTCTTCTGCGTGACGGGTTCAATCAAGGCCAGCGTGGAAAAAGGATTTGGCCCGGCCTGAATGGTAACGGCAACGCCCCGCTGGGTGAGCGCGGCGTTGAATCCGATTAAACGCACCTTTTGTGCAGGAGTCATTTATTAGGGAAGGCCAACTTGGCCTTGGCCTCCCATTTGGCCACCAGTCCGTCCCGCTCCTTCAACAGTTCGGCAATCTCAGGATTGCTGCGGGCCAGCAGTTCCAGCCGTTCGCGCCGGGCATTGGACACCAGCTTGTGATGGTAGCATCCCAAATCCTTCGCGGTGATAACGGGCGTCGGCACTCCCTCCTGCAACCGCGCCACAATTGGCCTGATCCAGGCCAGTCGGGTATCGCGAATGGCCTTCTGCGCCTTGGTCGCCTCTGGCAAGGCTTCGGCCCGTTTTAATTCCGCGATTGCCTCGGCCAGCGTGGCCGGTTCATCCTGCGTCTTAGCCGTTGCCGGGTTCTTCGCTGCCTCCATGTCGGCAGCGACACCAACCGCCTTACCAACGAAGGCCGAACCCGGCGACGGTGTTTCCATCAGTTCCCCCGACTCGTCCTCGATGTCGTCCAATGAAATGTCGCGTGACATAGTTTAATTGGTGCGGAAGCACACAGCTCCGATGCGGTTGGCGGTTTGCCAGGAGAGCTGCCAGTTGCCCGCCGCCTGCAATTCGGCATTGGCCGCCGATTCACCCGCCGGATTGCCCACCCATTTGGTGCCATTGACGTGCAACACAAAACGGGTGCGGTCATAGATGAACTCGTTGTTCAAATCAGGGTTGCGCCAGTATTGCAGTGAAGCCACGTCCACCACGTCTCCTGCCTGCGCTTTTTCGCCGTAACCCACCGTGCCCTTGGCAATCAGGTAACTGTCATAAACCAACCCGCTGACGCCCCCGGCCCGGACCAGTTTGGAGGACGTGATAATCGGGATGTCGCGGTAGGTGGCAATGTCGAACGGCAATTCGCTGGGCAACGTGGTGCGCTTGAAGTTGAGCGAGTCCAGGCTTTCCAGCCGGGCTTTCACGTTGGGATGACACAAGAACACGCCGTTCTTCAAGTCATCGGCCTGTTCCCCCATGAGCGCCTTGCTGTAAATGAATACGTCGGGCGTAATCAGGTTGGCAGCGGTCACTGCCGCGCCGTCCTCAACGAAGATTTCCGTGCCGCCCGCGCCACCCGCGTAACGATTGGCGATCAAAGCTCCGGCGGCGTTGGCTGCGCCCGCTGAGGCAAAGAGGCCGCGCAACGTGGCAATCAAGGTGGTGTTGCGCTGTTTCAGCCGCCGTTCCACTAACTGCGAAATAATGACCCCCAACGGGTCGGAACCCGAAACCTGACCGGACAAGGCGGTGACGCTGTTCTTGGTCTGCCGGTTCAGGATCGTGGCGACCATCTTGCCGGAGGGTTGGCCGTTGTCGGTGACGGGTGCGGTGTTTTCCACCTGAATCTCATCCGCCTGATCGGTGATGTCCTTGAAAAAGGGAATGTTCGCCGAGACTCCGGCCCCGGATGCGATGGTATCCAGTTGCGGTGTGCGCGTGACAATCCCGCTGGTGAAGACGCTGGGAAACGTCGCCTGCTTTTCCTGCATCTGCGAAATCCAGACATCAGGAATCCAAAGGTCAGCAATGGTTACGGGCATGGGAAATTACTTTTTGAGGGTTGAAAGTTCTTCGATGGACTTGACGCCACGGGCGGCGAGCACTTGCTCGGTCGCGGTGAGTTTTTTGCCGGGAGTTTCGGCAACGGCTTTGGGGGTAAACGTGCGGATGCCATGCTTGGCCAGTTCGGTCGCCAGCCGTTTGTTGAAATCGGCCATTTCGCCGGTCAGGCGCGTGTTCTCGGCCTTCAACATGTCCCGCTCGCCGGTCATTTTGGTTACGTCACTGGTCAGCGCAGTGACTTTGCCGTTGGCTTCGGCGAGTTGGTTCTGAAGGGTGGTCTTATCGGCGGTCAGGATGCCGATGGATTGTTTGGCCGTCGCCAGGTCGGCGTTGGCCTGTGTCAGTTGGGCCAGGACATCTGCCTGATCCGGCAGGGTCGCGGCGTCTTTGGTTGCGCTCATTCATAAGAGCGCGGAACGCTACCGGCACCTGGCGGTGCGGCCACCCCGCCTGCGGCGGAAACGCACCCACCGTTAAACTCTGGACTTGATGAAAAAGCGCCGATAGGACATCTAAATGAATCAACGCTATGGAAAAATGGGATGCTGATGCGACCAGAAGAGATTTCGCGAATATTGCTCAAAGCGCGGAAAACTATGCCAACGAGCTATGGACACGAATCAGGAAAGACGGCCGGGAGCATTCCGATTACGAAAAGGAATTGCACGACGAACACCGGGCCAAATGGTATGTGTATGATTCTTTGTCACTCAGCTCTTCGACCAGGTCGCGCGCAGCGTTGCTGGCCGAAGTGCAACGGCGATTGGATTCGGGCTTTGGCGACCCGCCGATGCACAGTTGTTTTAATGGCGAAAACTTCCTGAAGTTCTGGCGACAGCACTTGATGGAGCTAAACAAAAGCCTATAGACGCCAAGGCACCGAATGAATCCGCTCTGGCTGGCTATACTCCTCATCCTATTCGTTGTTCTTTGGCTGGTGACGGCGATTCTTTTGCGCTGGGCCAGGTGGAAGGCGAACTGCCCAAGGTGTGGCCGCCTAAACACATTGCCGCCCTGCCTGAATTGCGGAGAGGACTATTTTTATCCTGCTTACATAGGCAAAGAAAAGGGCTTGCTTTGCGCTAATTGCCGCGTCGGCAGAACTTCGGCGCACTGTCAGGAGTGCAACGAACCAATCCCGGCAGCGGCGTTCAAGAGGCGCATGGGAGGTTTCTAAGTTTCACCTCATCTTATTCGCGAGCGTAGAACTCCGATGGCAAAACTCTCGTCCCCAACCCGGTCCACCAAGCCGAGGCTTTTGGCCTCACTTCCGCGAAACGTCTGGCCCTGCATCGCTTCGGTTTTCACCTGAGGGCGCGCCGACAACACCATGCTCTTAAATACTCCAAAAGCCGAATCCACCTGTGCCTGAAGCTGGTTGCGTTGCTCATCGGTGAGTGAAGTTCCCATCGCCCCCGCGCCTTTGAACTTCGCCTCCTTGTTGGTGAAGTATTCAAACCTGATGCCGTGATTTTCGAGCAGCTTGGAATAGTCAGTGACACTGGCAATAACCCCGATGCTGCCAACAATGGCGCTGCGATTGGAAATAATCTCATCGGCCTGAGACGCTATCATGTATCCCAGGGAACAGCACAAGCCGCCCGCGTGGGCCACGACCGGTTTGCGGCGGCGGGCCAGGCTGACCGCGTCGGCGATTTCCGGGCCGCCCAGCATCATGCCGCCCGGCGTGTCCATGCGGAGTAAAATCCCGGCGACATCGGGATTGCCCGCCGCGTCGTGAATCATCCCCATCACGTTGCGCGAATCTTCCACCCCGTCATAAAGCATTTCAAAGGGGTCGGGATTATAGGCCAGCGTTCCCTGCACCGGCACCATTGCGACGCCGTTCTTTAATTCCATCTTGGGCGCAAGGTCGGCGCGAATGCGTTGAAAGACCGGATGCTCCGCCGCCTGCACGTTGTCGGCGGTCAGGAGAAAATTCAACGACTGCACCGTGAGCAAAGGAATGTCGCTGTGCAATCGGCGTAAAAACGTTTTCATTGTGCGGGATTCTCAGGATTGTTCGCGGGTTCTTTCTCGGTCGGCTGTGGCGGAGGGGCCGCTTTCGGCTGATAACCCCAACGCGAGAGGATGACGGTCACAGGCACATTCTGTTTCTGCGCCAAGGCGTTGGCCTTGGTCAGGATGTAATCATCTTCGATAAACCCTTGGTCAATTTCGCGCTGCCAGTTGAGTGAGCGATTGGCGTAATGTTCGCGCCGCGACATCAGGCCGCTGGCCACGTCCTCACGCCACGAAGCCGCGTCGTCACCGTCGTCAATGCTGACTTTGCTTGGGCCTTGCCATTCAATCCTGTTCCAGCCGTCCTGCGCAGGCAGGCCGTCATGGGCGATGCCCCAGCCGATGACGCGCACCCACACCCATTCCACAAAGTGCGCGAGCATTTCCTGGCGTTTATCAAATTTGCGCTGGGCCTTGCCGTTGACACCCCGTTGCGTCGGGCCGGTGAGTTTCCGATCCAGAAAGAATCCGGGCGGAACGCCCAACCCGGCGACAAAGCAGCCGCCCAGGTAATCGAGCATCTCCATGATTAACGCTCCGGGCCGGTCATTCTTTAGCTGGTTCAATTTCTGGCCGGGTGGCAGCACGGGAATGTCTCCACCGAGCAATTGGGCTTTGGAAAGCCGCAATTCTTGCTGCGTGGCATCGGCGGGCGGTTGGTTGCCCGGTTGCGTCCCCTCCTCGTTTCCCGTGTTGTTTTCCCAAACATCTTCTTCGAGCAAGTCCGCCCCTTCGATGACGGCGGCCAGGGCCGCGCCGATTTTGGTGGCGAGTTTCTCGAAGCCTTTGATGTCCTTGGCGTCCCGGACATCATTCATGCCCCGGCGAATGGGCGTGATGCCCCGATAGGAACTGAACCGGTCAGGGTCGTATAAAAGGAACGCCTGCCCTGCCTCCAGATAGGACGGAGCCTTAGTGCCGATAAGGGTTGAGCCTAGGACATTAACGGCATCCACCGTATAGTAGCCTAAGACAACCCCCTCTAAATCCACCCGCACCCCGTCAATGTGAGTGATGTTATCATTGGCCACTAAACGCGAGTTGACCCGCCAGCCTTCAATCAACTGCACCTGCGGGAATCCGTGCTTGTCATTCACGGTGGCGAGCAAATCGCCATCGGTGTCCACCTGTTTGCAGATGATGCGTTGGAGCATCCCGAAATGAAATCGCCCCGTGTAATCGGCCCGCTTGCACCAGTCATCAAAATATTCCTCGTAGATTTTATTGATGTCCGGGCTGGTCGTGCGAGCCATCGGGATGATGGGAGCCGAATAGTTGGCGATTTGGTCAACGGCGTAAGCGACCGTGCCGTCATTGTCGTAGAGGTAACGGCCAAGAAAGGCGAGCCGGTCGCGGTTAAAGGATTGAATGGCCGTGCGCAGGGCCAGTGAATAGAGCGGAATCTGGCTCCGGTCATCCGAGGCCGAAAGCGCCTCGTAATAATTCATGGTCCCCGATTGGATGTTCCGGGGGCCGGATTCCGGGACATTTCCGGGCAAAGGAGCCGAGGCGTCCGCCTTGACTGGATCAGCCGGACGCGGTTTTAACCAGGACAACCATTTCATTGGGGGATGGCGAAGCCAAAGGAACCGCGCAGGCGGCGGATGCGGCGGGCGTTTTTGGGCGGGTTGTTGGGGTCGGAAAACTGGTAACACCAGTCAATGGCTTCCTGCACCAAGGCCATGACTTCCAATGGTGTATGACCGGCGGGCAGAGCAAAGGTAGTGGTTCCGCCCGCTTCAATGCTGGTGAGCAGCACCTTGCCGTTGGCGATGTCACCGTTGAAAATGGCCGTGCGGATCGCGGACAAGACCTTGGTCAGCGGCGTCTGTTCGGTCGCCAGTTCCCGCGCACTTTCGACCAGGGCGCGAATCAATAAAATGCGTTCAGCCATTCATCTAAAGGCGAGACGCTACGGGATTGTATTGACGGGCCATAAACCGGCGATACAAGGTGTTTTTTGAGAATGGCCACCACGCTGTACGTTTACGCGGACGAAACGGGAACAAACGACCCCACGGGCCAGCAGCCAGGGTCGGCCACACCCGCGTTCTGTGGCTACATTGAAACGCCGGAATACTGGAAAGCTTTTAGCCGAAATTGGAAACGGATTCTCAACAATTACCGCGCCCCGTATTTCCATTTCCGGGAATTCGCCAACAAGAAACTTCGTGCAGAAACCCAAAGCCCTTATTACAACTGGAGCGAGGACAAACGGGATGGCTTCCTGTACGAATTGGCACTGCTAGCCAGTGAAACCGCCGTGCCCATCGGCGGGTACAGCAATGCCAAGCTATATCATCAGATAAATTGGGAGGGCGACGTTTATGAAATTGCGATCCAGCAATTCTTCCGGGATTTTTACGCCGCCTTGAATTCACACTGGCCAAATTTCGGCGGTAAGTTGTTTTTCGTTTTCGATAGTTGCCGGGACGAAAAGCTCCTCGCCCCCATCCGTAAATCTTATGAGTACCTGCAAAAACAAGATGTCCGTTTTGGCGGCCTGTTTTTTCAAGACGACAAACTTCATCCGCCTTTGCAGGCAGCAGACTTATACGCTTACGCCTTTCGGCAGTACGTAGAAAAGCGAACGGCCAATCCCGATGTGGTGCCGAAAATGCGCCTGCTTGACGTAATTCTGAATAAGAATCTGGACGTAACGCGGAAAATGGGGATCGGCACGCCCGGCTGGCACTACGTGGTCAATCTGGTGCGGGAACACCAGAAACGCCAAAAGGCTGAATGGGCCAAACAAGGCGATCCCAAGAAACAATACTATCCAGAAGAACATTTCCCATTTCACGAATATCGGAATTCATTTAGGAAGCGGTCTTTGCCTGAATAACTCCCGTGACGATGGCGGCAATCAGGATCATCAATTCACAGTCGCGCAGGTGATTGTCCCGCCGCGTTTGCTTCCAAAAGTAAGAAACGCGGCCCTTGGCATCCACCTTCTCCTCGCGCCGTTCCGCCGAAACTTGTTTCAAGTAAAGCGGCTCAACTTTACGGGGCAATGTCCACTCACCGGCCAAACCCATCATCTGCTCGGTGAGCATATCCTTGGCCCCATTGTTGGACCAACGGAACAGCGGAATGGGTTTTAACCGTCCCTGCAAGTTGCTGCCAAAGTGCGGGTCCACAAAATTCCGAATCCAGAGGCGGCGCACAGCCTTGCCGGTCTTTTTATTGGTGTGCAGGAAATATTCGGCGTCATCACCCTTGAACGCTTTCCAGCCGGTGGCCAGGCAGAACCGGTACACTTCGCGGGCCTTGAACCCGGAATCCACAATCGCATTGGAGGCCCGGACATGATTATCCCGCCGGATTTGTTCCAGTTCATCCTTCGTATTGCAGCGGCCATAGGAAACCAGGCGCGATTTGCCGCGAGCACCAAAGGCCCGGATGACATACCAATAATGTTCGCCGCCGGATTCCTGTTTGTCGGCGGCCAGGAACCGCACCAGTTCTTCGGGCCAGACATCGCCGAAGTCATAGTCACTGCGACGCAGTTCCAGGAAATCGTAATCATCAATCTCACCCAATTGATCGTCCCACGGTTCCCCCAGCGTTTCGTTGACAAACGTTTTGAGCGGGGCCAGGTCGCCGCAACGGGCGGCGGCCCTGGCATTGATGAATTCCTCGACGATGGAACGCCAGGACACCCACGGCGGGAGCAGCGCATTCCAGTGGAAACTGACGCGATGACGCGGCGCGTTGGGATTGAGGCGGACAAACCGGCCATTGCGGGCGATGTGTTTACGCTCTGCCGGCGTGTCGGCCATCAGATGACCGCAGGCATTGCACTGGTAACGGATGGCGGGAGCGAGCAGGTCAAAGTTCCATTGGCAACGCTCATTCTTTGCACCGGGTATTTCGGCGAATTTGCAGACTTTACCTGTCTCTGGATGCTGTGCTTTAAGCTGCTCAAATTTAAGCGGCTGCAATTGCGAACAATGCGGACAAACAAAATGAAATATGCGCTGGTCGCCTGCGAGGAAGGCGCGATGCACCGCGTCGTCTTTCAGGTCGGGAGTCGAGATAAGCACACGGCGGGAATTCCAGAAAGCGCGGGTGCGTTTTAACACCGTGTCCAATGCGCCGGGCGGGTAATTGCGGACTTCGTCCAGGAACAGCCAGCGGATGGGCTTGGACATGAGCTTGGAGGGCGAACCCGCCCCGGTGAAATAAAACGGCATCGAGGCGAAGGTGAACTCGAAAATTTCGGCGGTGAGCAGCGAGTCACCGACCGGGCGGCAGTTCTCAAACGTGGGTTTGACCCGGTCGCGCACGAACGTCTTGGCTTCGTCTTTGGCCGCCATCACCCACATGGCCGGGCCGGGGTCTTCGGAGATGGCCCAGCAGGAACAGTTGAGCAGCGTTTGCGTCTTGGACGACTGCGCCGAACACATGACGGAGATGTCGCTGACGCGATTGTCGGGAAACACCTCCATCAATTCTTTCACCCACGGCGAAGAATCCGAGCGCCAGCGGCCCGGCATGGGCGAGGTGTTATCCACCACGACATGGTCCTCACACCATTCCCAGGCCCGGCGACGGTCGGCGGGCCGGACAGCGGCGGTGAATCCCTTAAACAGCGGGTTCATCGTCTCCCAGCCCAGATGGCAGGTGCGGCTCGCACCGCAGTAAATGGAGTTGCTCCAAAATCTCGTCCTCGACCTCTTTGAGCCGCGCTTCGGCTTCGGCTACCGAGACACCAACGACGGTGGGAGCGCACAGATGGATTTGGGAAACCACCTTGCGGATGGCCGATCCCAGTTCACCCCCCATTTTTTCCACGTCGGCCACGGGCATGTATTCCCGCTTCAACACCGCGATTTGGATTTCGAGCTTTTGGTTTTGCAGCAGGATTTGCCGGGCGCGTAGCTGCGTTTGGGAAAGCTCGCCGCCATCCTCCCCACCTTGATGGTTATTCTTAAACTCCCGCCATGACTGAACGTGATAACGGCCATCGGGCCGGACGCCCGGATTGCCTTCGATTTTCCGCCACCGCGAAATGGTACGGCGGTCTATCCCCAGCAGATCCGCCAGCTCCACGGCGTTTTCCGCGAACTCCGCCCCGGAGGGTTTCTCACCGGAAAAGGCGGATTGAAGGATGTTCCGCTCCGAAACCGAGAGGGTTTTGCCGTCCTTGACCTTTTTGGCCAGATTGGCCAGGTCAGCCCTGAGCAGGAGGCCCGCCTGTTGTGAAGTAATGGCCGGGGCCGCTGGCCCCCCTTTAACAACGTTTTGGGAGTTGGATGGAGTTTGGCCTGCCGCTGGTTCGCAAGAAACGTTATCAGACGTTTGCGGTGGGTTGGTGGGGCCGTTATTACTCATCCCTAAAGGCGGAACGCTGCTTGAAAACTGCCCCAAGCATGCCCTACGCTAACAACGCATGGCTAAACGAGTGCCCCAGAAGAAGAAAGACGCCTTTGCCAAGGTGGTAAAGGCATGGCGAGTAAGGGAAGGCTTTTCGCAGGAACAGGCGGCTGCCGAACTGGGCACCGTGGTCAACAACATCCGCAATTGGGAACAGGCGCGGACGATGCCGCAGGGCATCGCCCATCACCTGCTGCTTAAACTTATGAAACCAGGCGGCGCAGGTAGTTCCTGATGCCGCTCAAAGTCCAGCGGCGGGAAAGCGGGTTGGCCACGACCGGATTGCCGGAGGCGGGCAGCCATTTCAAATTCGAGAAGTAAATGCCCTCCCGTTTCCGCCATTTGCCGAACCGCAAGGTTTGCTGCGTTGTGAAATACACCCAGCGGGACACGCCGCAATCGTTCAGGAAATCGGGGCCAGAGAGGGAACACAGGAACGCGGCGGCGCGGGTATCATTCATCCGGCCTTTGGGGAGGGGATGACCTTCACGGGCCGCTTTATTGAGCGCCTCCTGCCAGCCCGTCCATGTTCCGTTTTGGAACAATACTTTTTTAGCGACCCCCGACCGTGACAGGCTTGGGTCATGGCTGACAGGGAAGGGATGGCGCAATTCATCGTGGACGCCGCCGATGCTGGCCCGGCGAAAGTGGATGACGATTTCACCGGCAAGCTGGCGGGCAACCCGCTCGATCACGGCGACCTCGTTGGACTTGAACCATTCGACCGAGTCACCGTTGCGCCACGCAATCCCGCCGCCGTGCGGGTTGCGTTCCTGACAGAGGCGCAAGGTTTCCACCGAGGGCCGGACTTGAGGGGGACAGATTAAAATGACACACATAAACGTTAGGATTGGGGTTTTACAGCGTGGGAAAAATCGCCGGTAGGTTCCTCCCTTTGCTCCGTTGTGAAGTAGGGTGAATCCTCCGGCCTAGCGCAGAAGTAAATACCTGCCGTGACCGGCTGGCCTTGGCTGAGAACGATTATCTCTTTGAAGTCATAACCGTATTCGAGGCTCTGGACGTATTGGGCGTCCTCGCGGGACAATTCCCACACTTCGCCAATGAGTGGATACCCGTCGTTATCAGGAACCGCGCATGGGATGTTTCCATTGATGAACAGGCGGAAGTTGTCCTGTGTGATGGCAGGGCCAATCAGTTGGGACGATGGGGTGATGACACGCTGATTATTCCAATAGCCGGAACGCAGTGTGCCGTAGAAGAAACAAAGATTTTTCATTTTCAATCAGGGTTTATAGGTTTGCGGCGGGAAATTTAGTTTCAAATTCGCGGGCCATTTGCAGGGCGACTGTGCGGTAGGAGCCGAATTCTGAATGGAGCGTCCCGAACAGGCCCAGCGCACAGTCCCGGCCCGGCACCGAATCCACCCAGCCGAGCAGCCGCCACATCCGGCGCAAAGCCTGCACCGCGTCGGCAATCTTTGAGTGTTTCACCGTGGCTTTGCGGTTGAACCTGCCGACCTGTTGGACGGTGGCGGCGCGGCGCATAAGGCCAAGCACCGTGGCCAGATGATGGAGCACCTTGGCGTCGTCCAGTGTCCCGGCGAAAGCGCGGAACTCAATCACCCCTTGGCTGAACACTTTCTGGAAGTTTATCATGCTTTTGCGCGGACACTGGTTGAGCACGTCGGCTTGCGGACGGCGGCCCCGCACCAGTTGGCGCATGAGCCGTCCCGTCTCGTCCGGCAATTGAGCGCAATAGCTATGCGTGTGACGGGAGGAACCGGTCTGCGCATAGATGGCCCATGCGTTGGATTGGGCAACGTGCGCGAGCCGGCGGCAAAAACTGGCGTGGCTTTGCCGGTCATCCACCTCAATCACCGACCGGATGCTGACGGTGATATGGCAGCCGCAGGAGTAGTTGACGACCCCGCCGATGGCGCGAATGAAGGCCAGCATTTCACGCAGTTTGGCGAGGCCGTTTTCACCATACAGGATGGGCGACACAAACTCACAGGGTTGGAAGTTCGCGCCGCTGCTGATGCTGCTGTCATTCTCGGCCCGCCAGCGGGCACCGCGAAAACTCGGTGCCGGAATGGTCTGGCCGGTGGGCAACACCCCGGTCTGGATGGCAATGCCATGATGATAACTGCCGATGGCTATGCCGCAGTTCACGGGAACGACCGTTTCCAACTCGATGCCAAACTGGATGTCTTTGGCCGCAATATCTTCAGGCTTGGATAATTTCATAGCTACATCAGTTGCTGGTTAATCCTGTTCGGGCGTGTTTGGGCAGAAACCGATGGTGCTGGTAACACCCCGCCGTTGCTGGTGCTGCCGTTTGGCGTCCCGCACCTTCTCAATCTCGGTGGTGAGGATGGACTGCGTGACCTTCCAGTTGGACGGGTTCTCGTCCACGCTCCCGGCATGGATGGCATTGAGGCAGACGTTTTTGATGTCGCCGCCCGACAGACCTTTGCTCGCCTTGGCGACTTCGAGCAGGTTGGCTTCGACCCGGTCACGTTTGGGCAGGTGCAGTTCAAAGATGCGCCGCCGCATCTTTGCATCCGGCAGCTTGAACTCGATGTGACGGGCGATGCGCCGGAGAATCGCAGTGTCATAGTTCTGGAACAGGTTGGTCGTCATAATCACCACCCCGTTGAAGCGGTCTAAACATTGCATCAGGACATTGCGGTTCTGGTTGATGCTGGTGGCGCAGGACTCGTTCATGTCGGCCCGTTTGGAGAGCAGCGAATCGGCTTCGTCAAAGAAAAGGACGGCGTCTTCCGCCGCCGCTATCTGGAAAGCCAAGGTGATATGTTTAGCGGTATCACCGAGGTATTTGGAAATGATGGCCGAATAATCAATGTGATAGAGCGGCTTTTGCAATCGGCGGGCGACGGCCAGGGCAGCGCGGGTTTTGCCGGTGCCGGGGTCGCCGAAGAGGTTCAGGATGCAACGCCCGTCCTGCGGTTCGATCTTCGAGATTTCCCACACGTCCTCCAGTTCCTCGCGCAGTTCGATGGCCCGCAGGCCCGATAACAAGTCGGCCTTCGCTTCTTCGTGCAGCACGAGCAAATCAAGTTCGTCGCGTTGCGTGGTGTGGGTGAGGGTGCCGACCTGTGGCACATTGGGCCGCTCATTGCGGCGCGGGTTGCGGTGATCGTCGGCGATGGCCGCTTCGGGCGGCAACATCTGGATAGGTTCATCATTAACAGGTGTACGTCTCATAGGATTATTTGGTTTTGGGTGATGGAGGGAGGACATGGTCAAACTCCCCCTGCTCCCTCGGTTGCAGGGCGAGAAATTCGTCTTGGAAAAACTGTTCCTTGGTGGCCCCTTTGCGGCGGCCCTTCTGCGTGTGAACGTCGAAGGTGTATTCGGGCAACTCGATGTTCTCCGGCTTCCGACGCGCTTCGGCGATAGCGGTATTCAACGCTTTGGCATCCACCATTTCGCGGTCGTAGATGAAGTTTTGCAGGTGGTCGGCATCGCGGCACTTGCGCGACTGGCAAAGCACGATGACGGCTTTGGAGATGAAGATGCGGGAACGCACCTTCTTTGAGCCTTCATTGAGCAGCACGAAGCTTTCGTGGAGGGATTTAATCTCCTGCGTGATGATGCCAGCGCAGTCTTCCGCGCTGATGGTGAGCAACCGTTTCCAGCAGTAGTTGTGATAACCGCTCTCGAACAGCTCGATAGCCATGTAACCGGCCAGCGTGGTATCACCCCGCCGGATGGCCTTTTGCAAACAACTGGCGACTTCAAAGAGATTGTAGCCGCGTTTGGTAGGACGGATGTAACCCATAAAATTATTCGCAGAAAAAGTGGTCAATGCCGTGAACCGGCGTGTTGTAGGCGACGGGCAGCGGTGAAGGAAAAACGATGCGTTCGAGTACGTTGACCAAGTGATGGCCGACTCCGGCGTAACTGCGGTTGCTCTCATCGCAGTGATGGATGCTCACCACCCGGTTCTCTTTGCAGGCGGTGATGTAATCCTGTTCAGTGAGCGTTTCTTTTAAGACCGGTTTACCGCACTGTTTAACCAGCGTGGTGTACCGGATGGGTTTATCAGGGTGGGCGGCGGCACCTTGCCGCTGCTTTGGCTTGTTTGATTGATGTTTCATATTTACGTGAGAAGATTACTACGCTATCAGCGTATCAGTAAGCCGCCATCCTGCGGGTCAGCATCTTTGTAGCTGGCATCATGGACAAAACCCGAGACGCCTAATGGGCGGTCAGAACTCCACTTTCTGGCGGCGCTCCACTTTTACCTGCACGCGGTCTTGGGATTGATATTGGTCTATCCTGATATGGCCTTTCCATTTGTTGGCCAGATACCGTTTTTCCGCCGCAATCTTTTCCGGCGAGCGGAACAGGGAATTGCCGCCCAGATTTTTGTCCCGCGCCTGCAAGAAACAGAACCGGGATTCGTGCCAGAGAATGCGGTTGAGCAGCAGTTCGGTGAGGCCGCAATCAATGTCACATTTGAACCGGAGCAGTTCATCCCACCGGATGTCCTTGCCGATGACTCCGACCACGCCGCCGCACCAATGCACCACCGACACCGGGTCGTTCCGCTGCAAACAGCGCGGGTCAGGCCGCTGGTTCCACCCGAACAACCGGGCACCAGCACCCGCCGCGCAGTACGCGGTGTTTTCCACCACCGCCTCCACTTCATCCGGTTTCAAGAGCCGGTTGCGCAGGCCCGCCAACGTCCGCAGGCCGGTGACATCATCGTCGTACATGACAATCACCTCTTCGGGGAAATGCTGGATGATCCAGTTGCGCACGGCGGAGATGCCGATGCGTTCCGGGGGAATGGCAACCGTCTCCATGCCCAAATGCCGGTACGCTTCCACCTCATTGGTCGGGACAACGAGCGTGGCCCCTGGCACCAGGGCATGGGTTTTGACCCGCTGGCTACGCCCCCGCGACAGGATCACCTGCCGGAGTTTCAAGCCGGTTAAGTAAAGTTTTTCCATTGATGACACGGCCTATGCCGATTTTTTGGGTTTTACGGGAAATGCTGAAATCCACTTTTGCGACCTTTAACAACTGCAACACCCGCAGCCAGTCGCGGATATCCTTGAACAGGAACATCAGGTAGTCGTAATGCTCGAAGGCTTGCAGTTCCATCTTTGGAATGGTCTGGGCGTTCTCAATTTCCTCATCAACGTTGCTGAGTTTGGCAAATTCGTCCTCGGTGAATCCGGCCAGTTCGATGTCATGTCCGGCGGCGTGCAATTCTTTGAGCACGTCCAGCAGCTTGTCCTCGTCAATCTCCGATAGTTCTGAGAGCCGGTTGTCCGCGACCATGTCGGCAATCTCGGCCTGCTCGTTCTCGTAATCCTGAAAGTCCACCGGCGCTTGCGCGTGGCCCAGGAGCAGGGCGGCATCCAGGCGGCCATGACCACGGGTGATGCGGCCTGACTGGTTGGAGATGACGATTGCTTGACGCCAGCCGTTGCCTTCCAGCACGGCGGCGATGGCGGCGACCTGCGCCGCGCTGTGGGTGTTGGGATTGCGCGGATGTCGCATCCGGTCCAGGTCAGCGAGGGGCACCATTTTGTCAAAAGCACAATGAATCTTCATTTAATCACCTTTCTGGTGGGACATGGTTGTCCCGGCCAATGTCCCAATGTCCCGCCCCATGTCCCACTTGGGAAAGCGGCAGCCGGAACGTAAAACGTGTGGGTTTGCGGGTTTATTTAAGTCTCTCTGTGAAAATTTCATGGGACATTCGATTTTTGGTGGTAGCGATACGGGGTAGGGGCTGGGTTGGAACCTAGATGAATTTCGACCCTTTAAAAGATTCCTTCACACATTTAAGTGAACGTTGACGACAGCAGGCTTTCATCTTCACACCAGCGGGAACGCTACAGGGCAGGGTTCAAGGGCGGAGTTCATGCTGACTTGGGTAGAGTTGTGTATTAGTTTGGTATGAGTTGCGTTGCCTCTGGCTGCCGGTAGCTGGGCCAGGTGCAATTGATGAGGCCACCGGTTTCAATCATCCGGCTGATGAGGGATGAACCGATGGAGTTGGCGAATTCCTCCGGGCTTTGGTTGCTGATAAGCAGCGTGTCTTTGAGGGCATTGTAGCGGCGGTTAAGAAGCTCAAAGAGCAGGCGGTTCTCCCACTCGCTTTCCGAGCGCCGCCCGATTTCATCCAGCACCAGCAATGATGGTTTGCTGAATTCCTCCAGCACTTCCTTTTCCGTGCGGCTGGTCTGCCGGTCATAGGTGGACTTGATTTCGATGAAGAATTCCGTGGCCGTGCCATAGCGGCTGCGTTTGCCTTGGTCCGCATTGACTCGCATGGTTTCGACTGCCAGTTGTGTCTTGCCTGAACCGCGTGTGCCGATAAGGGCGACTAGAAAGCCTGAACCAAGGTTGCCATTGATTTTAGCTTCGGCAGCCGCCCATTCGCCCTGCCGGTCTAGCTGGGTTTGGTTCAACTGCCGCAAAGGTGCGTGGGCCTCGGCCAGCAAGGTTTTAATCCTGCCCTCCTGTTGCCGTCGCCGGAATTCCTCGGCCTCCTTTCGTCTCTGGGCCATTTGGTCCGGTGTGATGGTGAGAAGACCTAACCGGCCCGTTAAAACGTCTGAAACTGATTTTACCGCGTTGGTCTGGTTCATAAAATTGGAATCTGTAAATTTTCGGAAACCTGTTTGGATTCGGGTCTGGGGCGGCGCTCTTCCCAGTTCTTGCGCCAATTGACCATGGCGGCCTGCCATGAGCGCATGGGATTGCGGCCCACTTTCCAGCCGTTGGATTCGTAGTAGTTGAAAAACTTTTCCGCCTCACTGTCCGGCAATCCGATCTTGGCGGCCTGAAGTTTCAATTCCGCCATGCCGGGTTTGGAGAACACACCGCGCCTAGCCGCTGCCTTCTTTTCTATTCCTTCTACCCCTTCTAATCCTTCTATTCTTTCTATACCTTCTATGTTAGTGGCCCTTTGATGGTCGCTTGATGGCCGCCTGTTGGTCGGCTGTTGGCCTTCTGCTGGCCGCTTGTTGGCCCCTTGCTGGCCGTTCGGTTGGTCGTTTGGCTCGCTCAATACTGAGAAAAGCCGCGTGTCTATTAGCTTGGCGATGGTTCCTCTGTTGGTCGTTCTGAAGGTCGCAAATCCCCATGCTCGGAGATTGTCCACAGCGGTTCGATATTCGCGGCGGGTGAAGCCGCAAGCTTCATAATCACCAAGCAATGCTTCACCGGGTCCAAGGCTGCGGACATTGAATCCACCCCGCCAGCGGGCGCGATAGGCAATGATGTAGGCCAGGACGAACGCCTTGGGCGCATGAAGCGCCAATTCCATGCCTTCCTCCGACCGGAAAGCTTTGAACCATGAACATGGGTTCGCACTATCCGGCGAAGGAATGGCCTCGGAATCCGCCAGCGGTGACGGCGGAACTTCGTCTGTTGGAGATGACGACATGAGCGGCCTCTAGGCAGCTTTGGCTTCGTGGCGCGATTTGAATTGGCCGCAGAAGTCCGTGCCCTTGGTGCTGGGCCACTTGGTCATAAATTTGGTGCCGGTGGAATAATTGATGGGTGCATTCTTGCGGCAATCGCCAATCAGCATCCGGGGATCAGGTTGGGTTTCCCATTCCTGCCAGAATTTGCAATGTTCACAGAGGTTGTTCATAAGCGTGTTCGTGTTCTTTTGTTGAAGTGAGAAAGGCGGCTATGCCACTGGTACGACCAATGACATAGCCGTTGTTTGATGGGTGCTTAGGTCTTTTTGAACAGGACTTGTTTGACCTGTTCCGGCTCGAAGAAGACCAACCGGCCAAGCTTCACAAACGGGATTTCCTTGCGCTCCTGCCGTGAGCGCAACCAGCGTACCGTGGGGCGGCATTCGGGTTTGAAGAGCATCTTGATGAGTGTCTCCGCATCTACGAGCGTGCCTTCCGGCGTCGGGTTGGTGGGGTTTGTTTCGCTTGGTTTGGTTTGACTTGTGTTTTCGTTCATACACAAGAGCGGGAACGCTACACGCCCGCCCTCTGGGCGTGAAAAGGCCCTGTTTTCACAGGGCTTTGTTCAAATGCAGGCAATTGAATTTACGCGGCGGCTTGCTGTTCAGCAGGTAGTTCCACGATGTTGGCGGCGGTTGCCGGAACGGGTTTTGCCGGTACAATAGCGAACCATTTGGCGGCTTCCGCGTCTGTCACCACTTGCCGGTAATGTTTGAATACCATTTGAGGGCTGTTCCCCGCTTCCAGGGCGACCTGACCGGCATTCTTTATCACCGCCAGCCGGTAGGAACAGAAGGAGTGCCGCATCCCGTTGCGTTTCCACTTGAACTGGTTGCCCTCTGGCCGCTGGGCATTGACGGCGTTGATGACCCGCAGGATTTGTTTCCACCACTTCTTGAATTCAATCAGCTTGCCCGACTCCTTCGCATGGGGTGCCAGCCATTGCGCGAGGTTATCCATGATGGGAACAATGCGGCGGGCCGCTGTCTTGGCCTTGCTGGCTTTGATTTCAATGTGCCGTTCCTGCAAATTGATTTCGCTCCAGTCCAGCCGGTCAATCTCCGCGCTCCGGAGGCCCGCAAACCCGGCGATGGCCAGCCAGGGCACAATTTCAGGGTGAGCCACTTTCAGCATCTCCTGCATCTCCTCCGGTGTGAAAATTTCCACCTCCTTGTTTTCCTGCTTGGGCGGCTGCACCCCTTCGATCTCATCCAATGAGTCTTTGGGAAGATATTTGCGCTTAATGGCAAAATGAAACAGGGTCGCAATGATCCGCAGATAGTTTTGCTTGGTGCGCGGGCCAGCTTCCATTTCGTCCAGCCATCGTTGTATCAATGCCCCGCTCAGGGCATCCATGTTGACGTTGAATGATTCGGCGAATTTCTTTAACCGGCAGCCCAAGTCTCGCAGGTGGAATTCCGACAGGTTGGCCCGGCGTTTGACTTCCATCATCTCCTCAACGACCTGACTGACGGTTTTCTTTTCTCCCACCAAATGACGGCTGCGATAGAACTCGACGGTTTCTTTGAGCGTGGTGCCTCGTGGCAACTGTTTGATGGCTGAAACAAAATCAACCACCGCCACGTCCAGGGCGATGCCTGCTGGTGCCAATGCCTCAAGTGCCCGCTGATAGGTCAACCGGTCTTGGCTGGACAGGGTCAGGGACATTTGCTGGCCGCTGGCAATCTTGTGACAGGCATCCAAAGCAATCTCCTTGGCCTCGCTCAAGTCTGCCCGGCCTACCTGCTTGCGCTGGCCCAGCAGGACGTAATCAACGATATAAACGGTGTAGGGTTTCCCCTTCTTGGTCTGGATGACGCGATTGATTTTGACGGAAACGCCGCCTGCCGAAATGACAAAGGGGAAGGTCAGCTCTTTCTTCACGGTCTTCATAGCTCTTTCCTAACGGGAAACGCTTCTTGTTAAGAATGCGTTAAGAAAACCGCAGCTCTGTCGAAAACCCCAATGAAGATTGGAGCGGGTGAAGGGAATCGAACCCTCGTCTCAGCCTTGGGAAGGCCACATTCTACCATTGAACCACACCCGCTTTGCGCCTCCGTGCACTCGCTCGAATGGTACCCGGCTTATGTAACAGACTTGAGGCGGTGATGCAAACATTCTATTGGCTGGTAGTTACGGAAATTATGAAGGGCTGAAGGAGTTGAACCAGGTCTGCCGGCAACCGCTGGAGTTTGCCTGCCATCGAGGTACAGACATGTTGGGTCTCGGCCTCCACGATCAGGGCACCTTCCTGGTTGGTGATGCGGCTGGCAAAAGTCAGCCGGACCTTTTCAGCGACGGTCGGCCAGATTTCAATACTCAAAACATCGTCGTACCTCGCCATGGTTTTGTAACGCAACCGGCATTCGATGACCGGGAAGATCGCATCCTGTTCCTGCCATTCGAGCAACGTGCGGCCGAGCTGGCGGAAGAATTCACCGCGCGCAGCCTCCAGCAGGTCGAGATAGCGGCCATAATAGATATGGTTGCCGACAGTGCATTCAGCGTAAGTGACACGGTGCTGGTGGCGGAAAACGGGTGCGGCCATGGGGGCAAGTCTAACGGGCCTGTGAAAAAGCGGGAGTGAAATTTTTACCTTTGGCATTCTTTTGGCGGTTAAAAAACAAAAAACGTGTCGTTGCGCGGCTGCGTTTTGGAGTTATGTTGGGTTTATGGATTGGCAAGGCATCGCGGCGCTGCTGGTGGTAGGAGTGACCGCCGCGATTTTTATAGCAAATAAAGTCAGACGACGCCCGGCGGGTGCCTGTGGTGGGGGGTGCGGTTGTACGGCGAAAAACGCCGAAAAACCCCAGGAATCGGTCGTTTTTCATACCCGCAAGGGGCAACGGCCGGAAATCATAGTAAAAATGAAATGAATCACCGGCTTGCGCGATTGCAAGAGGTGCGCTAATTTCGGCGACAACAAGATGGCCATGTGTAAAGTCAGTTCGTCGGTGCATTTCGTAACACGCGCTGCCGGTGTGGGGCGCGAGGGTTCCGCGAAAGCGCACTGGGTACCTAATACGGATGTTTATTCGACCGACACCGGGTTGGTCATCAAAGTCGAACTGGCCGGCATGCGGAACGATAACCTCGAGATCACTGTAGAAGGAAATCGTCTGCGTATCAGCGGCACACGGCCGGATAGTTGTCGCGCTCCCAAGTGCAGTTTCCTCGTGATGGAGATCAATTACGGTCCCTTTGAGAGTGTCCTGGAACTGCCGCCGGGATACGACCTGTCGCAAGCCAAGGCTTCTTATCTGAACGGATTCCTTCGTATTGAGGTTCCGCTTGCGCATTCTCACGGGAAAAGTTCCAAGGTTGCCATCACGGACGGAAATTAAATCGGGTTTTCTTTTGAAACTTTTGGGAGGTGGCGGCGTCCTATTCGCAATCACTCGCGACCAATGAACGCGCCGGATACAGAATTTGTTAATGTTTTGGGTGCCTCTGGTAAACCAGATGCGCCCCCGAAGATTTCTGCCCGCCAACTCCCTGAGACCCTGCCCATCCTCGGTCTTTCGGACATCGTCATTTTTCCCGGCATGGTCGCGCCCCTTTTGGTGGAAGCTTCGCCGAGCCTGAAACTCATCGATGACGTCGTGTCCGGCGACCGTTTGCTCGGTGTCGCATTGCAGCGCAATCCCGAGGCGGAAAATCCCAAGCCCGGTGAGATGTACGAATACGGCTGCGCCGCGCGCCTGTTGAAGATGCTGAAATTTCCCGATAACACCGTGCGCGTGCTGGTGGAGGGACTCTGGCGGATCCGCATCAAGGACTACACCAGGACCGACCCCTACCTGACGGCAAAATGCGAACTGCTCAAGGATGAGAAGGAGGAATCCGTCGAGATCACGGCGATGATGCGCAATGCGCAGGGGCAATTCCAGGAGATCGTCAAACTCTCGCCCGCGCTGTCCGAGCAGGTGAAGATCGCCGCGCTCAACACCGAAGACCCCGGCCATTTCACCGACCTCGTGGCGGTGAACCTGAATCTCTCCCTCGAAGAGCGGCAGACCCTCATCGAGACGGCGTCCGTTCGCGAGCGCCTCACCAAAATTTTGCCCATGCTCAAGCGCGAGCACGAGGTGTTGACGCTCAGCTCCAAGATCCAGACCGAGGTGGCCACCTCCATCTCCAAGACGCAGCGCGATTTCTTTTTGCGCGAACAATTGCGCGCCATCCAGCGCGAGTTGGGCGAAGGCGATATCAACGCCGGCGAAATGAAGACGCTGCGCGACAAGGTGGAAAAAACACCGATGCCCGAGGACGCGCGCAAGGTCGCGAACCAGGAGCTGGAAAAATTGCAGCAGACGCCTCCGGCCGCGGCAGAATATTCGGTCATCCGGCATTACCTGGATTGGATCGTCGCCTTGCCGTGGGAAAAACAGACCGTTGACAAGCTGGACCTCAAAGAGGCCGAACGCATCCTCAACGAACAGCATTTTGGGCTGCACAAGGTCAAAGACCGGTTGTTGGAATTTTTGGCGGTCATCAAACGCCGCAAGGAGATCAAAGGACCTATCCTGTGCCTCGTCGGGCCACCCGGAGTCGGTAAGACCTCGTTGGGCAAGAGCGTGGCGGATTCGTTGGGCCGTAAATTTGCGCGCATCGCCCTGGGCGGCATGCGCGATGAGGCCGAGATACGCGGCCACCGCCGCACCTACGTGGGCGCCATGCCCGGACGCATCATCGAGGCTTTGCGCCGCTGCGAAAGCCGCAACCCCGTGATTCTTTTGGACGAGTTGGATAAAGTGGGCGCAGATTTTCGCGGCGACCCGGCGGCGGCGCTGCTCGAAGTGCTGGACCCGGCCCAGAACCATACGTTCACCGACCATTACCTCGATCTGCCCTTCGACCTGTCGCGCGTGTTGTTCATCACCACCGCGAATTGGCTCGATCCCATCCATCCCGCCTTGCGCGACCGTTTGGAAGTCATCGAGCTGCCGAGTTACACCGAAGTCGAGAAACTGGAGATCGCCAAACGCTACCTCGTGCCGCGCCAGTTGGAGGAACATGGCCTGCTCAAGAAAGAGGTCAAGATTCCTGACCAGACCTTGCGGCGCGTCATCCACGATTACACCCATGAAGCGGGCGTGCGCCAGTTGGAACGCGAGATCGCGGCTCTCACGCGCAAGGCGACCCGGCGCATCGTCAGCAACAACGGCCATCCGATGAAGCAGCTCGTGGTGAAGCCGGAATCGCTCAGCGAAATGCTGGGCTCGCCCAAGTTCATTTCTGAGCGGGTGGAAAAGATCACCGAGAGCGGCATCGCCACCGGCCTGGCGTGGACACCTTATGGCGGCGAAGTCATCTTCATCGAGGCCACGCGGATGGCCGGCCGTGGTCACCTGCTGTTGACTGGCTCGTTGGGTGATGTCATGAAAGAAAGCGCGCAGACCGCCCTGAGCTATTTGCGCAGCCAGGCCCGCAACCTCGGCATCGACATCAGTGATTTTGCGAAGCACGACATCCATGTGCATGTGCCCGCCGGCGCGACCCCGAAAGACGGTCCGAGCGCGGGTGTGACCATGCTGGTGGCGCTGGCGTCGTTGTTGACGCGGCGGATGGTGCGCGCGGAAGTGGCGATGACCGGCGAAATCAGCCTGCGCGGCCGCGTGCTGCGCGTGGGCGGCATCAAGGAAAAGGTGCTCGCCGCCGAACGCTTTGGCGTGAAAGAAGTCATCCTGCCTGAGCAATGCCGTGGCGATTGGAGCGAAGTGCCGCCGGAAGTGCGGAAGAAGCTCAAAGTGCACTTCGTCAGCCTTATCTCCGAACTCTTGCCTCTGACCTTGCGGGCGAAGTAAGCCGGTTTTCACGCAGATCACCCCTGTGCATAGAAGTTCGGCGACTTCAACTTCCATAGACCCGGTGGCGGATTATTATGCGGTTTAACGCCTGCCAGCTCGGTGGGGCAAGACTCCGGCGAAGCCGCGCTACCCTCATGGTGGGGCGAGGCTACCGACGAGCCGTCTCCTTTCTCCTCGTAGTCGCCGACATTAGTCGGCGCTGACTTCTCCTGCCATCCTCCATCCTCATTCCCATTGGCCCGTGCGGCTCGCACCTTCCATCCGCCATCCTCTTTCCCGGCAATTTTCCGGCCCTCGACCTTCGTCACTCGACCCTCGACCTCCTGTCCACCCCCCATCAACTGGTCGGAATTAGTCGGAATCACTCCCGATGTCTGGCTTTTGAAGCTTTCCTGGTGGGGCGAGGCTACTGACGAGCCGTCCCTCTTTTTTTCGTAGTCGTCCCGCCCTGCGGGATCAGTCGGCGCTGACTTCTCCCTGC